>Ga0209212_1001073_pt1 | contig 46721 bp, 35 predicted proteins | sample RifGroC2_FD_183996 | JGI IMG/M metagenome (GOLD analysis project Ga0209212, IMG submission 183996) | Groundwater microbial communities from Rifle, Colorado, USA - Groundwater C2 (SPAdes) (version 2) | ecosystem: Environmental > Aquatic > Deep subsurface > Groundwater | place: Rifle, Colorado... | reverse complement strand
CAGGAGCGGCTGCACAACCCCGATCGCACCCTGCTGCTCAGCGCCGGCGACAACATCCAGGGTGACCAGATGATGTACCACTTCAGGACCGCACCGAACGGTTTTGCCTCCGACGGCACGGCACTGGAACCGGAGTTGCGATTCAACCCGCTGATCAAGGCATTCAACAGCATGGGCTACGATGCCATGACGCTGGGCAACCATGAGTTCAACTTCGGCAGGGAGATCTTCAAGAGTGTTCTCGGCCAAGCTACCTTCCCGCTTCTGCAGGCAAATGTCATCGATAACGGCGCCTATGGACTGGCTGCGACAAGCCCATCAGGTATTCAGCCATCAGTGACAAAGACCGTAGGTCCGGAAAACATCACGGTTGCCATCCTGGGTATCGGTAACCATCGCATCCCCAGCTACGAACTCCCCAGCAACATCCCCGGTCTGACCTTCAGTAACCCGCTTGTCCGGGCACAGGAGCTTTCCAGTGCGCTGCGTCCGACAAGCGACGTTGTCATTGCGCTGACCCATATCGGTTTCACCGAAAACCCTGCCAGCGAGGAAGTAGACACGCTGGTGGATACCAACCTGGCCGGCGCAGTTACCGGCCTGGATGCCATCATCGGCGGTCACAGCCACACCAACCCGATGTACGGTTTTGCTCAGTACAAGTACCTGCCGGCCATCATCAGCGCCCCTGACGGCAAACCGGTCATCACCACGCAGGCTTACCGCTACAACAACACCCTGGGAGAAGTGGTCCTGGGGCTGCGCGCCAGGGATGGCAGCAGCGGCTATGATGTCGTCAGCCAGACCGGACGTTATCTGACCGTATCCTCAAGCACGCCTGAAGATGCAGCGGTCAAGGCAATTATCGATCCTTTTGTGAGCGTTCTTGCTGACTACAACAACAGGGTCGTCGGCGCCACCACCGCTCCCATCGACTCCCTTCAGGGCTTCACCCAGGAAACCGGCGGCGCGAATCTGCAGGCCGATGCAGCCGTGTACGAATTGAAGTTCCTGCAGGGCATCCCGGTTGACCTGCACCTCTCCGGTGCCATGACCAACAAGGCGATTGCATCCGACGCAACCCCTGCCAGTCCCGTCACCCTGAAAATATCGGATTTGTACTCCGCCATGCCCTATGAGAACTCGCTGGTGGTCATCAGCATGAACGGACCGCAGATCAAGTCCATCCTTGAGCGAAGTTACCGCAACTACTATTACTACAAGTATGTGGCTGGCTACGGCGGCTATTCCTACTACACCACTTGCATGCTCGATACGGACGCTGCCGGCAGGATCGTCTATGATGACCGCTACCCAGCTCTGCCGAATGGCCACAACGTGGTAGCTTTGAGCATCAACGGAACGCCCGTCGACTTCGAGGATGCCTCCAGGTTTTACAATATCTCGACCATCAACTATCTGGCCGCTGGTTCCTGCAATTTCAACGATGCCGGCACAACACTCTGGCCGCTCGGGCAGATCGTGCATGACAGGCAGCAGTATGTGCTGGATGCGGTCATCGACTATATCGGCTTCAAGGGCACTGTCAGCCCGGCCGTCGAAGGACGCCTAACCTTCACGACCTACCATGGCATCTCCGGAACGCTGGGAGCGGCCGGCGCGGGTGGAACAGTAACCTACACCGGCGTCTCAACCATGTCCGACGCAGTCACCGGCGCCTATTCATTCCAGGTGCAAAGCGGCTGGAGCGGCACGGTGACGGCTGCTAAACCGGGCATTCTTTTTTCGCCTGCCAGCAGGAGCTATACAAATGTAACCACGGATATGACCGGCCAGGATTATGCGGTGCTCCCCCCGACCGTCAGCGGTGTTTCCCCGTCAAGCGGCCCGACCACCGGTGGAACCGTGGTAATAATAACCGGCACTAACTTTACCGGCGCCACTGCCGTAAAGTTCGGACTTGACGGAGCCACCGGCTTTACCGTTCACTCCCCCACCCTGACCAGTGCCACTTCGCCAGCTGGCATTACCGGGATGATAGCCGATATTACCGTCACAACGCCGGCCGGAACCAGCCTGATCAGCCCGGCCGACGAATTTATCTACCTGCAGCCGGTTGTGGCAAAGAACATCACAACCGACACCTACTATACAAACCTGGCCACGGCCATTTCAGCCGCCCTTGCGGGCGCTGAAATCCGGATACTTGATACATGGCTGGATGGCGATTTCATTCTGGATAAGGGCATGACCCTGAACGGAGGCTGGAACATCAGCTTCCAGAGCAGCGGGGATCAGCCGACCTTGCTGAAGGGAAACCTGACGGTCAAGGGGGGCAACTCGACGGTCAAGACCGTGCAGGTGAAGGGACAACTCCTGCTGCAGAGCGGGAGCCTGCAGGTCAACGATGTAACTGTTCTGCCATAGTCATCAGCAAACGTAAAAATACTTATATACCCGGGCGAAGGTTTACTTGACAGGCCATCCCCGTTCAAAACCGGGCGGATGGAAGTTCTCCCTGATGCGGTTGTAGTAGCCGAACTGCAGGCGCGGATACTCTTTCTTCAACCGCTCCAGCAGGCGATACATGCCGATCCCCTTGCCTGTCACCCCCATCTCGCGATTATAATACTCCGGATCTATCGACAGGTTGCGCATCTGGATCATGTCGATGCCGGTCTCACCCACAAACCGCAGTAATTCCTCAACCTCTTGAGGAGCATCGCTGACACCCGGCGACACCAGGTAGTTGATCATTGTGAAGCGTCCAGCCTGTTTGGCAAGATTCACCGAGCGCAAAACGTCAGCGAAACAGTAACCTTTGGGACGGTAATAGCGGTTGTAAATATCTTCGCGAACCGAATTCATCGAAAAGCGGAACGAGTCCATGCCGGCGTCACACAACAGTGAGATCCTGTCCGGCAGTGAACCGTTGGAGTTGAAATTGACCGTGCCACGCGAGGTGGCCTTTTTCATGCGGCGGGTGGCCTCTGCAATCGTGTCGGCCTGCAGGATCGGATCCCCTTCGCATCCCTGGCCATACGAAACTATTGCCTGCTCGGCCAGTTCCAGATGCGGCACCGCGATCTCGCACAACTCCTCGGGGGTAGGAACAAAGCTGATCCGCTCATGATTGGAGGGGCAACATTCCGACTCCTGCAGCGAGATGCATCCCAGGCAAGCCGAGTTGCAGACCGGAGAAGTTGGCAATGGCGCCTCCCAGCGGCGGTAAAAGAGATTCTTGGCGGCGAAGCAGTGATAATCTACCGCACAGCGTGAAAGCTGTTCCAGCAAGCGATTATCCGGCATCTCCTTCAGCATCTTGCGCACCAGCGGATCCAGGGTACGGTCGTCATAGTTGACCGGGTTCCAGTTGCTGTTGTTGTCAACCTTGCTGGCGGCCACGACAAAACAGTCGCGTTCCTCGTCCCAGCCCACGGCGGTGTAGGACCAGAGCGGCAGCGAAGCCGTCTTGCCGGAATAGTCGCAGGCCGGCAGCAGCGTGCGCATGTAGCCCGGTGCCATGAAGGCCGACACCGCCTGTATGCGCTGCTTGCGCTTCCCCTCGCGGATTGTATCGACCGTGACAAAGGCTTTCTTGCGGGGATCCCAGGCAATCGGCGGCATGGCCGGCATGGTAAAGAGCCGGCTATCCTCCGGAAGCGGTATCAGCTCGACATCCTCCGGCAAAAGCGGCACGGTGCCGTTGATACCGGCCATGCAGAGTTCGGGGTGATCGAAAATGTTTCCGGTGGAATCAGCATAAATCATTTTAGGCATGCGACGCGACATACTCATCTCCCGTATCAGTTCTTGAGCACTCTAACCTCTAATGCCGTATTTTTCAATTACAAGCTACAAATTTGACGCAAACAATCAGTCAGCTCGACGTGTACGCAACTATAATCAGCAAAAAAAAAGGGGACGACCGAAGCCGTCCCCCTGATTTCACTTCATTTCAGACTATCAGTGATCAATAGCCTTGGCCATGCCGAGGCCGGTGTTCTGACGGACGTAGATCTCGTCGAACATCTCTTCGGATCTCTTGTTCGGGAACAACAGCGTACCGAAAATCGCGGCCATGAAGCCCAGCGGGATCGAGATGATGCCGGGGTTCTTCAGTTTCAGGATCGGTTTGTCAAGACCCATCATCGATTTGCCGTCCTTGTTCTTCTCGTAGTCAGCCTTGGCGGTTTTCAATGCCTTGGCGTCCAGTTCGCTCAGAGCTGCTCCCGGAGGCAGTTCAGCCTGTTTCTTCTCCATGGCGGTAATAATCTTCTGTGCGCCGGCGGCCACGACTTTGGGATAGGTCATGTTAGGGGAAACCATAACCAGGCCGATCGAGGCGACAGTGCCAACCACCAGACCGGAGATGACGCCGGCGGTGTTGAATTTACGCCAGAACAGCGACAGGAACACGACCGGCAGGTTGCCGGAAGAAGCAACGGCGAAGGCCAGTGCCACCAGGTGGGCAACGTTGGCTTTTTCGGCCATCAGGCCGATCATGATGCCGACCGCGCCTACTACCAGCGAGGTGATGCGGGCAGCCATGACCTGCTCATGCTGGTCGGCGTGGCCGTCTTTTATCACGTTAACATAGATGTCGTGAGCGATGGCGGCCGAAGCTGCCAGAACCAGACCGGATACAACCGCCAGGATCGTGGCGAAGGCAACCGAACAGAGGAAGGCCAGGAAGATGTCACCCAGGACCGGGGCGATTTCGGCGCCCATCGTCTGCGCCAGAATCAGGGTGGCCATGTTGCCGCCCTTGTCAACCTGCATGATGCCCTGCGGAGTGATGTTGACGGCTGCGCCGAAACCGAGCAGCGTGGTCAGTACGTAGAAGCCGCCGATGATGAACATGGCGATGATGACGGATTTACGGGCGGCCTGGGCGGTCGGCACCGTGAAGAAGCGCATCAGGATGTGCGGCATGCCGGCGGTACCCAGAACCAGGGCCATACCGAGCGAAATCTGATCCAACGGGGCTTTCATGAAGAGGCCCGGCTCAAGGAAGCGCTGGCCGGCTTCAGTGCCGGTCAGGATGATGCCATCCTTCAGCACCAGTTTGGATACGTGGTCCTGGATTTCAGGGCTGTTGACGATCGAGTCGAAGAATGCAAGCGGGTTGAAACCGACTTTCAGCAGCACCAGGAACGAGAGCAGGAAGGCGCCCGACATCAAAAGACCGGCCTTGATGATCTGGACCCAGGTGGTGGCGGTCATGCCGCCGAAGACGACGTAGCCGACCATCAGGATGCCGACGCCGATGATTGACTGTTTGTAGGAAACACCGACCAGCAGCGCCATCAGTTTGCCGGCGCCGACCATCTGGGCGGTCAGATAGAAGGTGGATACGGCTACGGTCGAGATCGCGGCTACAGCGCGGACCGGTTTGGGGTTGGTGCGGAAGGAGAGGATGTCTCCCAGGGTGTACTTGCCGGCGTTACGGCAGGGCTCGGCGATGATCAGAAGAACGGTGATATAGGCCACCAGCCAGCCGACCGAGTACATGAATCCGTCATAGCCGTAGAGCGAAATCAGACCGGAAATACCCAGGAACGAGGCGGCCGACATGTAGTCGCCGGCAATAGCCCAGCCGTTCTGAGTTCCAGTGATGCCTCCGCCGGCGGCGTAGAAGTCGGCGGCGGTCTTGGTCTGGCGTGCGGCCCAGACGACAACACCCATCGTGATGCCGATGATTACCGCGAACATGGTCAGGGTGATGGCCTTGTTGGCTTTCAGCTCCCGTTTTTTGACCGGGGCCGGAGCGGCGGCCGGGGCCGGTGTGGTGGCGGACGGTGCGGCTACGGCGGCAGCGCCGGCGGGTGCGGGCGCGCTGACCGCGGCTGCGTCGGCGGCGGGAGTAGTAGCAGCTTTCTTCGGCTCTTCAGCAAAGGCGGCTGCGGCAAATGTCAGTGTCAAACTGGCGGCGATGATGATGTTTCTGAATGTCATGTCGTATCCTCCTTTTCTAAAGATGAAGTTCTTCAATAAGTTCTCTGGTTAATCTGTCAAAATCGTTGTTGGCCACTTTGGCGTAATACAGAGCCAACCCCCATGAAACGAAAAACTGGGAAAGGGCAAAGGCGTAACCGAAGTTAATCACTCCGATAACTTTAATCTTGAACAGGCCGGGGGCATAGGCCGCTCCGATCGGGAGCAGGAAATAGTACACGGTGGAGAAAATCCACCAGCCGAAGAGAAATGCCGATTTTTTGTGATGCAACTCGATGAATTTCGGGTTTTTTGCGATAGCTGACCAGTCATACTGTTTTTCTGCCATGGTATTACTCCTTTCAGTAGTTGATAGTGTACTTACAAGATCTCCTTTCAATAATGTATTTGGCTTATGCGGGCATATAACCGAACTTCTCTGATGCAATTGCGGCCCCTTCAATAAGTGAAGGAATAATTTCTTTCTCTATGCGTTTCTTCAGAAATCTAAAGGAAGGGCCAAGCATGGTAATTGCGCCTATCACATGTCCTGCATAATCCTTGACTGCTACGGCTACACTGCTGACACCTTCGCCGAGACCACCTGAATCAACGGCAACCCCACCGTTGGATCTGATTTCAAACAGTTCTGAGACGAGATGCTCCGGATCGGAAATGTTGATCGATTTATTACGCTTCTTGTTGACTATCCATTCCAGCGACTCTTTTGATTCCAGCGCCTTCATGACCTTGCCGGCCGCATTTGTAAAAAACGGGAATGTTTTCCCGATGAGAGACACGGCTTTAATCTGCTGGTCACAATCAGCCATATCAAGAAACAAAACATCGTCTCCCTTGATTACCGTCATATATACGGCCTCACCATGCTTTTTTGCCAGTTGCTCAATCACGGGATGCGCGAGACTGATGACATTCGAATTTCTGATCAGTTTTTGGGCGAGAGAAAATGCGTTCATGCCGAGCCGGTAGGATCCGCCCGGTTTTTCCTGTTCAAGCAAGCCGCTTTCGCAGAGTGTTGCCAGCAAACGAAATGCCTTGTTTCGTGTCATTTCAACAGTTGATGCGATTGTCTGCAGGCTGGAGTCAGTCGGGTTTCCCGACAGAAACTCCAACACTTCAAATGCTTTATGCACGGTCAAAACAGTGTAAGCACTCTTTTCCAGCGCCATGAATATCCTCTCAATGTGTAATAAAACAAAAATTTACAGCGCATATAATACAAAAAGTAAAATATTTATTTTTTATATAATTTGCGTATACAAAGTATTTGCTTTTATAACAATTTTTTGTTTTAACAGCAACAAAAATATGTGGACAACTCTACTATTTACAAGTAATGTTGCGTTTACAGCATGTTACACAAATCAACCCGGCGTTATTACAACACACACAGCGGCGTTTACTGTTTTATAAATTTGTTTTAAGGAGATATTGCGGATGAAATCCAAGTCAACAATGGTGGCCGGAATAATCGACGATATCAGGCGTATTTTTCAGATGCTGACCGAGCAATCAAGAAAGGTAGAGCACGAAACCGGGCTGACCGGGTCGCAGTTATGGGTGGTTAAAATCCTCGACATGGCAGCGCCCATGAAAGTCACCGATCTGGCCCGTCGCACGTATTTGCATCCGGCAACCATGGTGGGGCTTTTGGATCGACTTGAAACAAAGGGAATAGTACAGCGCATCAGATCAGATAAAGACAGGCGCGTGGTTCACATAGTCATAACCGACAAGGGGCGTGAATTGGTAAGGAATTCCCCGGAGATCGCGCAGGGGCTACTGGTAAATGGGCTGGAACCCCTTTCCGATCAAAAAGTGAAAGTCATTTCTTCAGGCCTGGAACATATTGTCAGAATATTGGGCGTTCACGAAGATCCGCCGAAATTGTTTCATTCACCTGAAGTAAATCTGCCCGGCAGGAAAAGAAAGAATTTGCCACCACCACCAGCAGCTCACCAGTGAAACCAAGCAATATTTTTTTCCCCATAATCAATGCGCATCATGTAGAATCCCGCCAACAATCAATGACGAAAAGCCCGGAACTCTTGTTACTTCTCCTTGCATTTCGTCTCACAACCTTATTGAACCAGCGTTTTAGAAATAATGCGATTTCGAGCACCTGATTCATATGCACGAAGTCCTTCAAAGCAAATTATAACGCTGTTTACAACATCTATTGACTTTCAGATGGACACTGTCACATAACAACCGCATTTCACGGGTTTGGGGTTCAAATGAAATTGCCTTTTCATCACATTTCCCGTTCTTTTGTAGTGGCGGTATTTGTAATCACATCGACGCTGCTCTCTCCATTATTCACCACACTCCATGCGTCGGCAGCGGTTCCCCGCATTCTTGTCCTCAACTCCTACAACATAGGCTACGACTGGTGGGAAGATGAAATGACCGGGTTGCGAGATGGTCTTTCCAGGGTTTATCCGCGCCTCGACCTGTATCTGGAGCATCTGGACACCAAGAAATTTCATTCTAAAAACCACTTCCCGCACCTGGCAGAGCTGCTGACAGCAAAGTATGCCAACCTCCAGCTTGATCTGATCATAGCCATGGACAATGCCGCGCTGGAGTTCGCGACGCGTTACCGTCACCGCGTCTCTCCCGGAACTCCCTTGATCTTCTGCGGCATAAACAATTATGAGCCAGCCATGATAGCCGGCCAGAAGCTCATCACCGGGGTCGCGGAATACCACGATTCCATGGGCACGCTTGAGTTGGCCCTCAAGCTGCATCCTGCCGCTCGCAACATAATTGCGATTCATGACTACACCGATACCGGCCTGGCCATACGTCGTGAACTGGAAGAGTCGTCACAACATTTCCCGGAGGTAAGGCTGCGGTTTATGGAGGAGATGCCGCTTGAGGAAACTGTCAAGCGACTGAAGACCATCACTCCCGATTACCTGGTGCTGATGCTTTCATACACGGTTGAAAAAGGAGGCAGAACTTTCAGTCATTCCGAGGCGGCCCGCTTGGTCAGTGAGGCCAGCCCGGTCCCGGTTTATTCGGTATACGCGGCGCAACTGGGTAACGGTGTCGTCGGCGGCAGAATGGTGGAGGGTCAAACACAGGGATTGAAAGCGGCTGAACTGGCAGTCAGCATCATCAACGGAGAACACCCCGATAAACTGCCGGTGGTAACATCCAACCTTTCCCGGCCGATGTTTGATGACCGCGTGCTGAGAAGGTTCGGCATAGACCCCGCCAGGCTTCCGGCAGATGCGGTAATAATCAACAAACCACCCTCAACCTTCGCCATTAACAAGAAGGCATTCTGGCTTGGGTCCGCCTTCACGCTGTTCTGCATCATCGGCCTGACCGTTCTGTTTTTTAATATCCGCAGGCGCAAACTGCTTGAAGAGATGCTGCGACTCAAGATCGACCAGTACCAGGAGTCTCAGGAGGAGCTTCAAGCCACCGAGGAGATATTGCGGGCCCAGGTTGATGAGTTCATGCAGAGCCAGGACGAACTCCAGGCGACCGAAGAGATGCTGAGGGAACAAATCAGTGAGTATCAGACCACCCACGATCAGCTGCAGGACACCAAGGAAAAACTGAGAATCCAGCTGGAGGTGGCTGAAGAGAGTTCACAGAAGTTCAGAGCTGTTTTTGAGTACTCACCGATCACGGTGGCACTCACCACCCTGCCGGAAGGGACTTTCAGCGAAGTGAATCAGGCATTCATTGACATGTTCGGTTATTCCCGTGATGAGGCCATCGGCAGGACCACCGTCGAACTGGGGGTATGGCTACACGAGCCGGACCGGGAACGCTACCTGCAACTGTTAAAAGCCAACGGCCATGTCTACAATTTCGAGACCGAAATGCGCCGCAAACCGGGTGAAGTGTTTAGCGTGCTCTTTTCCGGGGTACAGCTGGAGATTGCCGGAAAGAGCTCAGTTCTAAGCGCGGTAATGGAGATCACCGAACAGAAACGCCTGCAGAACCAATTGCTCCAGGCGCAAAAAATGGACGTTGTCGGTCAGCTGGCGGGTGGCATCGCCCATGACTTCAACAACATGCTGGCCGGAATCATGGCCGCGGCCGAGCTGTTGAAACGGCGATTGGAGCATGATGACAAAAACAGCAAATTGGCTGCAACCATCATCGAAGCCGCTACCCGCTCGGCAGACCTGACCAGTGAGCTGTTGACCTTCTCGCGCAAAGGAACTGCGGTTTCAAGCCCGATCCGCATCAATGACACGATCATAGCGGTCATGAGCCTCCTGAAACGCACGATTGACAAGCAGATACAGCTTACAAGCAGACTGGATCAAGGCAATCCGGTTATAATGGGCGACCAGACCCAACTGCAGAATGCACTGCTGAACCTGGGTGTCAATGCCCGCGATGCCATGTCGCAAGGTGGTACGCTGACCTATGCGACGACAGTCAAAACCCTGGATGAGGCTTCCTTTCACAGCATGGGCATATCCCGCGCGGCCGGCCGCTATCTTGAAATCACCGTGTCCGACACCGGAGACGGCATGACAAATCAGGTTTTGCAACACATATTTGAGCCTTTTTTCACCACCAAGGGAGTCGGAAAAGGCACCGGCCTCGGCCTGGCGTCTGTGTACGGCGCAGTCAAAAGCCATGGCGGCGAGATCAGCGTCCAGAGCCAGCCCGGCGCAGGTTCCGTCTTCAGAATATTCCTCCCTCTGGTTTCCGGAGATCCGAACCGACAGAACATCCCGGATGAAGCGGTCGGCGGCAGCGGAGGCATTTTGCTGGTGGATGACGAGGAGATGCTGCGCTCGGTCGGCCGGGATCTGCTGGAAGACCTGGGTTATACGGTCTTTCTGGCCAAAAACGGCGAGCAGGCCCTGCAAGTGTTTGACGCCCATAGAGAAGAGATCTCACTGGTGATACTGGACATGATCATGCCGAAGATGGGTGGAAAAGAGGTCTTCCTGCGCCTGCGTGAGCAATCACCAGATCTGAAGGTGCTGTTCTGCTCCGGATTCAGCCGTGAAGGAACCGGCGATGAGCTGGTAGGACTGGGCGCCAACGGATTTATTCAAAAACCGTACAACCGCAACGATTTGAGCCGGAAAGTATCTGAAGTTCTGGGAAGCGCTTGATGGGTTTTGCGGAGTTCATATTCTGCAGAATCATACAATACATAAACTCATGTATAGCTTTTCAGTTGTTTGCGCACTGTCAAATAATCAGGCACGTAACAACTGACCATCCTCCAAAAATCAGGGCCGTGGTGTCGTATCTTAATGTGGCAAAGTTCGTGGATGATCACATAATCAAGACAGGCTTGAGGAGCTTTTATAAGATTCAGATTGAGGGTGATTCGCCGTGTTCGGTAAGAATAGCTACCCCAACGCGTTTTCATGGAGCGAATGGTTATGGGCGGCAGAGGGATTCCTTCTTCCAGCATCCGGTGGTGGCATTCGATTGACCGCTCATTCACGGCATCAAAAGCCTGTTTCCGGTACCAGCGATCAATCATCCTTCGAACATTCTCCTCTGACAATATTTCTGGCGCAGTCAGAATCAGGAGATCATCGTGCAAATGCAGTGAGCGCCGAAGTCCCTTCGTAAACTCCAGTCTATAGGCATTTCCTTGATACATGAAAACGGCACCTCGACCAAAGTCCTGAGGCTTTTGCGTTGGCTGTGCATCCAGCTTTTTCCATTCAGTTAACACCCATTCCGCCCGGCTTGCGACAAATGACCTGATGTCTTTGACTGATGTACGCAGTGGCACCCGCACTGACACAGATTTGTCAGGCCGAACCGTTATGCCTAGCGTTTTGCGATGTGAATGGCACCAACCGTAGGAGATGGCAGCGCCACCACACGCAACAGTGTCATACTTGATCTCATCGCCCCTGGATTTCAAGGGTTCCTCGCTTAATCCAGTCAACAATGTAACCTATGGCATAGAATACACCCATGGGCACTAACCAGATGATAATGCAGAGCAAGATGCCTAAAGATTGCTTTACCGGAAGACTGGAGATGGCCTCACGGTACTTTTTATCGATCTTTTCAAAACCCGCATTTCCCTCGGGTCCAATGCGATGTTTGGAGCGGATAGCCGCTATCCAGGCGGAATATCCTTGTGAACGAGCAATTTCGAATATTTTTCGAGGGGATTCTCCGACATAAGCTATACCGTCGTATCGCCGGACCTCCTCTGTGACGGAAAACACCATGCGCCGCTCTATGCTCTCCCGATCAGGCATAAGCAGGTGATAGCCACCTGCAATCATGAACAAGTATATGAGTCCTGAAACCAGCCAGAGCCGCTGCCAGGGTTTGAACCGGCGCTTTTGAGGTTCTGAAGCTCTCCATGTTCCAGAAGAGGATTTATTGAGGGATACTTCGGTTGGGGACTTACTCTTTGGGCACATGCGGGTATTATGGTATTTCAGAGATCGTAAGTGCAAGTTCAAATATGCACTACTGTTCCGGATTATTTTTTGAGTTAAACCAGCGCCTCAGCAAACCGCTTAAATAGTTAATGCGTGAAGGGTTGTCAATCTCCATTAACACGATACTTTTCGCAAAAGTCGTGAAAATAACAAAGCCATTTCAAATAATCGGCACAGTCTTCTTCTTTAGCCCTGCTTTTCATGAGATGTGATCGATCGCCTGAAACAACCTGCCCCGAAAGCCGGATCACCGTCTGTCCTTTGCTTGATTATTTTAATTTACAGCCTATCAATGTATGCGTATATTTTCAGACTGATTCGCAGTACACAACTCGAATCACGAATAGCAACGCTGTAGAATTACGGGCAAAAGCAACTTATATAGGTTGCCCGCGAGGCCACTTATATGGGCAACAAATAACCTATATAGGTGATAAGTAACTTATATAGGGTTACCGTAGATGAACGAGTTGACATGATTTGGAATAAAGAAAAATGAATAAAAGTAAAAAACGACAATTTGCTTCCAAACAAGAGGCGTTTTCAAACCTCTATTTGTGGGTCACCATACCTGTTGCATCTATTTTTTTAGGATTTTTCGCAGTCAGTAGAGCCAGCCGCGCATACCCATTGTCAGATGAGATAATTAAGCAAGGATTTTATGTAGCTTTACTCCAAGCACTAGTGGTTAGTTAGTGTATACGCGTGCTTTAAATTATTCTGGGCAGTTAGAGCAATATACAGAGATGATTTTAACAACCTTCCTGAGACATCCACAGTGATCTGTTTAAAGTGCATGGAGCCAACAATCTTTGATGACAATGACGGAATGACATGCAGTAAATGCGGTGGTGAACTGGAAGAACTTCGTGGTTTCTATGACCGCCACCCTGAGTTCAAGCAGTAAATGCCAACAGCGGCGTAGACACTGACGCAACAATAATCGTCGCGCAGGTCACGCCGCGACACGTTGGAAGGAATAAGGATGACACCAGAAATTCCAAAACCTGATGATCCTGTAACTCCATGGTTGCTGAAATGGATTTTCTTACCATTGTTTGGCGGTGCCCTTTTAATTGCTTTCGGAGGAGTCCAAATAAATTCATGGAAATGTAATAGGGAAGCGAAAAGACAAGGATACATGCAAGGAAAATATATTCCACCAGATAGAGTAGGAGTCGGTGAAGCATGTATTTGCGAGGAGATATTGAGACCAGACGGAACGGTGGATTCTACCGCAAGATTAGTCATTGACCTGGAACACAGGAAACAATCTTGGTGAACAAACCTCTATGCTGCCATCAAAAGTGGCTGTACTTGTTGCACCCTCTGTACCATCGCTTTTTGAGCGGTCTTGAGGTCATAGCTGGTCTGCAAGTTCATCCAGTAGGTAGGTGTCTGACCAAATACTTTGCCGAAAAGAACGGCCAGCTCTGCCGTAACAGGCCGTGAGCCTCTGATAACGTGAGATATTCGCATGGGTGAAACGCCAATTGCATGAGCAAATGCGTTCTGTGACAAGCCAAGCTCATCAAGTATTTCTTTCAGGAATACCCCTGGATGTATGGGTGGAAGCCCGTTTTTGATAGCCATAAAGTTTCTCCTAGCCCAGATAAACTGGACGAAATCCTTTTCTGTTTAAAAATACAGAAAATTTCTAACTTACTAATGGTAATCGGTGATTTCGACGTCAATTGCTTCACCGTTGGCAAACCGAAAACATATTCGCCACTGGTCATTAATCCTGATACTCCACTGTCCCGCTCTATCACCGGAAAGAGTTTCCAGGCGGTTTGACGGAGGTATCAGCAAATCCGTTACCTCGCTTACATTGTCTAATTGCGTCAAACGCATGATCGAACGAGTGATGATTTCTGGAGGAAGTTTATTGGACTTCCCTGTCGTAAAGAGTTTTTCAGTTTTTTTGTTCGCGAATGACGAAATCATGAATTCAATATAAACAATTTGTTTACAAGCGTCAAGTCCTTAAAGAAAAAGAGTATAATGAAGACCTAACTCCCAACTTGCGGCACGACCCGACCGCCAAAAGAACCGGTCGGACGGGCCAACCTTATGAACGTTAGGCAGGAATGAGAATAAAAAAAGAACCCGAGAATAAGGCGAGGGTGTCGTAGATATACAAAGAAGGAACGACCGGGAAGTCAACAATAGCGTGGGTTTCAGGCAAGAGATTGCACGGAAGGTTGCACAAAGTCCAAAATATTAAAAAAGGCACCCACCTTTTATCGGTAAGTGCCTGAATTTATGGCGCGCCGAAACGAATGATAATCAGTACTGGGAAATCAACATTGATATCAATGAGATATGATTCTTTGCTAAATCAAAAACGAGCGAATGCGATGTGAATCATCTCCATTAACACGAAACTTTTCGCAAAAGTCGTGAAAATAACGAAGCCGATTTCAGATAATCGGCAACATAATCTGCAACATCGTCTTCATTCGCCCTGCCTTCATGAGCTGTGACCGATAGCCTGAAACAACCTGCCCCGAAAGCCGGATCACCGTCTGTCTTTTCCATGGATATTTTAATTTACAGCCTGCCAAAGGATGCGTATATTTCCGAGAAGATTACCATTTCTGTTTCACCATCAATATACTTGTGAGGCGATCGATGAATTCTAAATTTTCACTTCCAATTCTTTTATTATTTTTTGTCACTTCGTGTAGTGGTGGTGGGAGTCAAACGTCAACAAGTTCAAACAACTCTCCACCTATTGCTGAATTCAGTATGCCAACAAACGCATTTAACGGAGTTACTGTTAATTTCGATGCTTCAATGTCAATAGATAGTGATGGAATCATTTCAACATATTCCTTTGATTTTGGTGACAATTCTCCGATAATAACTCAGGCAAGCCCTTATTTTTCACACAGTTATAATTCATCAAGGACTTACTCCGTTACTCTAAATGTCACGGACAACCAGGGTTTGTCTAAAACAGTATCCAAACAGATAACAATCTCAAACAGCTCTCTACCAATAGCTGACTTTAGTATGCCATCCAATGCATTAAGGGGCAGTACGCTAAATATCGACGCATCCTTGTCTAAAGACAATGATGGAAACATTTCAACTTATTCATTTGATTTTGGAGACGGCACTCCCACAGTAATCCAGACATTTCCTGTTTCTACGCATAGTTATAGCAATACGGGAACATATTCGGTTTCTCTATTTGTTACTGATAACCAAGGGTTATCATCCAACACAGTTTCAAAGCAGATAACTATTGGTGTTATCGGTTCTACACCAGTGAACATCTCCAATTCGACAGAGATTTCTCAAGCACCCACAATGGTATTGGATAACAGTGGCGCAACAAATCTAATTTGGTATGAGTATGGCGATACAATGTTCTCTCGCTCAGTTGACGGCGGTAGAAGCTTTTCTCCAGGAAAGTATGTTTTCCCAATAATCCCTGGCTACTCGAAAAGTGAAGCACAGATTGCATTGGCTACCAATGGAATACATGTTGTTTCTACAATGTTTAATAATATGGTCGGTGGAGCAGAAATTGTTTATGCAAGATCAACTGATGGAGGGGCTACTTTTTCTTCACCGATGTTTATTTCCAGTATTGATTCACTTAACTCAACTGTACCATCAATTATAACAGATGGTGGGAGTAGGGTTGCAATTACCTGGCATGATGTTGATGTTAATTTAATCAGTCAAGCCGGTGGGAATTTTTTTATCAGATCTGATGACGGAGGAAACACATTTACAACGCCAATTAAGTTAACAGACCCAGGTTCATTTGTTGGTAACATCGCTATGACAGACCAATATACATATATTGTCTATCAAACACCTATTGGCCAATTCTTTAATCAAACACAGATATTTTTTTCTAGATCTAATGTAGGTTCAACAAACTTTACCACTCCGGTTAATATATCAAATTCTTCATTGCAAGCTTATGGGCCAAAAGTTAAAACTGATTCTAGAGGTTATATTTATGTATTTTGGTTAGAGGCTTCGGATAATTCCGATCAAAGAATAATGTATACGGTATCAGCAGATAATGGTATTTCCTTCAAAACTCCATTAAAGCTCACAGATCCATCTCTAAATGCCATTTGTTTTTCCTTGGCAACCGGGAGTATAGGTCAAGTTTATGTTGCTTGGTCCACTGGTGACCTATTTTCTAATAATTTCAATACATATTTAAACTATTCAACGGATGGTGGAGTAACTTTTTCAACATCTCTCAAAATGCCGGCAATTACTAATGAAGGGAATTGCCCGAAAATAATTGATAAAGGTTCTGGACAGCTTGGGGCCGTATGGAATAGTCCGTTTTATTCGCCTAATCACATAATGGGAGATATATTTTATAGTAATATTCAAGCTTCACTTCCATGAAATATATAAAACTGCCTCGTCAGCCCAAGCTGTTAACGAAGTAACAAAGAGGTCGCGGCACCAGCGCCACTGTTTCCAGTAGCACAGCAGTAGCACAGCCGTATTCTGCGCCGTATCCAGCCGTCTATTTCCGGGATTTCACGGTAATATGTGATTTTTCACGAGCATTACGCACCTGTTTTTCACGACCATTCCACCAGGCCCGGCGCTCTGAATTCGCCTGGGTAAAAAAACTTTGGCCGCTTTTGGCACAATGTTACTGCGTGACCGTGAGAACAGTACACACTCAGCCACGTTGGGTGATAAAATGAGAAGAATGAAAGTAACTCCGAACTTAATGCGCCATAGACACATTATCTTCTTGAAATAACATGCTTTTCCCAGTAAATTACTAAATATGATAAAAATGAGGAAAAAATACAGTTGGATCGATATTGGAGATGACACGAGACGGCAGTACATTGATGCACAGTCCGCTTTTTCCGCATGGGAAGCTGCATATAAGGACATGTTGAATGTTCGCGGAAGTATGCGCTGGAAAAATCAGAATGGTGCAGATTACCTGATTCGGGTGTCTACGAGTGGCAGTAATAAAAGTTTAGGGCCTCGTTCCGAGGAAAATGAAAAAATTCATGATAGTTTTGTAGCCCAAAAAACTGCAGCAAAGCAGCGTTTCAGTGATCTGACAGAAACACTGGAACGACAGCAACGTATGAACCGGGCGTTATTTGTAGGTCGAGCTCCTCGTGTGCTTGTTGATATTTTGAACAGATTATATAAAGAAGGCATCTCTGAATTCTTCATAGTCATTGGTACTCATGCATTATATGCTTATGAAGCAAGAGCAGGCGTGCTCTTCGGTGAAACCGAGGCCATGGCCACCCAGGACGTCGACTTTTTGCTCGATGAGCGAAAACGAATATGCTTTGTGACAAAAATGAAGCATGCAAACACTTCTATGCTGAAGTTAATACAAAAGGTTGACCCGAGTTTCAGGCTGCGAGAGGATCAAAAATATACTGCCGTTAACAGCAAAGGGTTTGAAGTTGATATTATTCGCAGAGAACCTGAAGATGGTGACCCTCATCCTATGCGCCTGACGGACGATGAAGATGATGAGTTTTATGTAGTGCCCGCTCGAAATGCAGGTATTCTTCTGGATGGGCCGCCTTTTTCAGCAATTATTGTTTCTGCCTCCGGGCATATGGCCAGAATGAATACGATCTCCCCATTAACGTTCATCCAGTTCAAAAAATGGATGGCAGGACAGGCCGAGCGGGACACGATGAAACGATCAAGGGATCTTCTTCAAGCAAACCTTGTCGAAGAATTAGTAAACGAATATCTCCCACAACTTCTCACTCAGAAAAGTTAAAGCCCTGGAGTTATCAGGGTTTTTTAGTTAGCTGCCTCAGAAACACCCAAGCACGGGCGGCGCTTGTCTTCGATTCACTCCGCAAGTGCGCCCTTAATGCGGGTTTTCGGATGAGTGCCTTCAATTATTAATCAAGGAAATCGTTTTGACCGGTAAGGAAGTGCGTGAAGAGGGAGACACCCGCGCGCTGGTTGGAGCAATACGTTTTAAGGCGGAAAAAAAAATCCGACAACTGATTAATCAGTTATCGGATTCAATGAAGTTTGGCGCGCTTGGAGAGATTCGAACTCCCGACCTACGGATTCGTAGTCCGTTGCTCTATCCAGCTGAGCTACAAGCGCATGGGAAAAAAGTTTATAACCTACTGTTCACAATATATCAACCGTTTTTTTGCTTAAATTGCAGTTTTTACCCTGCGGGGTTAATTATAACTACCCAAACCCATCATTTTCCGCTAGTATTTTAAAATTGTGACATTTTGAATTTATAATCGAAGGCCAGTGGTCAATGGATTATTTCATAGTTGAGGTGAGCGAGGCTGAAGTAAAGCGCGAACGGGACAAATCGCGCGACCTTCGCAGGAGCCGCTGGTGGCAGAATCGGCTGGCACTGGGAATTTGCCACTATTGCAATCAGAAGTTCAGCTCGGAAGAGCTGACAATGGATCATCTCGTACCCATATCCAGGGGCGGCAAGGCCTCACGCAACAACGTGGTTCCGGCCTGCAAGGAATGCAACAGCCGCAAGAAATACTTGCTTCCGATTGAGTGGGAGGAGTTTATCAAACAGCAACAGGATTCGGAGCCGGTAAGTGAGTGAACTGAAAAGCCGCTACAAGGTCGTCATCTATGACTGTGACGGAGTGATCCTCGATTCAATCGAATCAAACTACATCTTTTACAACCTGGTCATGGAGCACCTTGGCCGGACACAGCTTGACCGCGACGACATGAAGGCCCGCCAGGTACTGCACACCTATTCGTTCAATGATGTGATGGAATATTTTTTCGCGGGAGATGTCTGCCGTGAGGACGCGTTAGCATTTGCCAAAACGATCCACTATCAGGATCTGATGCCTTTCATGCGGATGGAGGAGGGTTTTATCGACGCCCTCGACCGGCTCAAGGGACATACGTCACTGGCGGTCTGCACCAACCGGGCTACTTCGATGGATATGATCATCGAGGATTTCGGGCTTTCGGGATACTTCGACTGCGTCATGACCGCAGCGCAAGTTGCCAGGCCAAAGCCGCACCCGGAGCCGCTTTTAAAGGTATTGGACCACTTCGGAATAGAGTCGTGGGAAGCGCTCTTTATCGGGGATGGCGAAGTTGACATGCAGTCGGCCAAAGCTGCCGGCGTCCCCTTCATCTCCTACAAGTCCCACCTGCCGGCCCTGGCCCGCATCGAACACCATGCCGAGATTGTCCGGCACGTATTCTCTTCGCTTTGATCAAAAAAATGCTCCGCGGCCATCCTGACCGCGGAGCATTTTTTGCCTGAGAACTGAAAATCACCTGACCAGTTTGGACAGCTTTTTAAATTCCTCGGTTCCGGCCACCTTTAGCAGCTGGAACATTGCCGATTCGGTGCAGGTCGGCACGGCGCCGGTCAGAGTCATCGCCTCGATCGCGGTCTGCCAGTTATGCTTGCTGCGGCTCATCACCGCATCCTTGACGATATGCACCTCAAAGCCGGCATCGCGCAGCTCGATCACGGTCTGAAGAACGCACACGTGGGTTTCCATGCCGGTGATGATGACCTGGGTGCGGCCGGTCGCCTTGAGCTTTTCGACGAATTCCGGACTTCCGCAACAGCTGAAAGTCATCTTCTCGTAACAGCCTGCCATGGCGGCCTTCTCTTTCAGCTCCGGCAGGGTTGCGCCCAGCCCCTTGACATACTGTTCCGTGACCAGCACCGGCACATTCAGCTCCGCCGCACTCTCCAGCAGAATGCCGATGTTCCTGGTCAGTTTGCGCAGCACCTTTTCATCCATGGCAACGCACAGCTTTTCCTGCACATCGATCACCACCAGCACCGCCTTGTCCCGCTCCAGAAAGAATCTGTCCTTTACCGACATGCCCCGTCTCCTTTCGTTCAGTCCCGTTTAAGTTCGATACCCAGTTCCGTTATCTTTTTGCGCAGCGTGTTGCGGTTGATGCCCAGTATATCAGCCGCCTTGACCTGGTTCCAGCGGGTTTTTTCAAGTATGAAGCGTATCAGCGGGCGCTCGACCTGCTCCAGCACCATGGCGTGAATGTCGCCTTTATCCAGCTTTTCCACTCCGGCCATGCTGGAACGCAGCTTCATGTCAACCAGCGACTCAAGAGAATCCTCCTGAGAACCTTTCTGTGGCTGATCGGAGACCGGGGTCAGACCTTCAAAGTCATGGGGTGTCAATAACGGGTCGTTGGAGAGGATCACGGCCCGCTTGATGGTGTTTTCAAGCTCCCGCACATTGCCAGGCCAGGAATAGGCCGACAACAGCGTCACGGCATCATCTGTCAGGCGCTTTGAATGCACCGACATCTCAGCGCAGGAACGCTCCAGGAAGTATTGCGCCAGATCCGGGATGTCGTCACGCCGCTCGCGCAGCGGCACCAGTGTGATCGGCACCACATTCAGACGATAGTAGAGATCCTCGCGAAATTCCTTCTGGCGCACCTTCTCGACCAGAGCCTGGTTGGTGGCGGCCACGATCCGCACATCCACGGGTATATTCTGGTTTCCGCCGATCCTGGTGACTTCCTGTTCCTGCAGCACACGCAGGATCTTGGCTTGCAGGTCCAGCGGCATGTCGCCGATCTCGTCGAGAAAGATCGTGCCGTGATTGGCCTGTTCGAATTTTCCCTGTTTGCGTTCACCGGCGCCGGTATAAGCGCCCTTTTCGGACCCGAACAGTTCGCTTTCCAGCAGATCGCGGGGAATAGCGGCGCAGTTGATTGCCACGAACGGTTTCCCCAGGCGGCCGGAGTTGAAGTGCACCGCCCGCGCCACCAGCTCCTTGCCGGTGCCGGACTCCCCCTGGATCAGCACCGTGACATCGCTGACGGCAACTTTGCCGATGGTCTTGTATACCTCGCGCATGGCCGGAGAATTGCCGACGATGTTCTTTTCCACCTGGTAGCGTTCCTTGAGCTCCTGCTTCAGCGAAGAAACCTGCCCGGCGATTTCGCGGGCCCGGGAAACCTTTTCGATGATCGCGTCGATCACATCCAGGTCAAAGGGCTTGGTGATATAGTCGTATGCCCCGCGCTTCATTGCTTCGACCGCATTTTTCATGCTGGCTTCGGCGGTCATGATCACCACCAGCAGGTCGTTTTTCAACTCGCGAACCTTGTCCAGCAGATCAAGGCCGTTGATGCCCGGCATCTTGATATCAAGAATGGCCAGGTCATAGCAGTTATCCTTGATCAGCTCCAGAGCCTGACGGCCGTCGTGGGCCAGATCCACGGTAAAGCCCTTGCGCTTGAGAGCTTTTGAAAGAACCCAGCGCATGCTTTCTTCATCATCTGCTACCAAAATTCGAGTTAGCGGCATAAAAACCTCGGTTATGAGTTTGTAAAGTTTTTGAGTTCTTAGAGTTTATTGAGTTTGTGAGGACTGAACTCTCAAACTCATAAACTCTCAAACTGATTTTATTGCACCAGCGGTAGCAGCACCGTGAATTTTGTTCCGTGTCCAGGGCTCGATTCGACCTTGATCATTCCGCGATGCTCCTGGACGATTTTATGGCAGATGGTCAGTCCCAGACCGGTTCCACCCGACTTGGTGCTGAAGAACGGGGTCCAGATGTTTTCCAGGTCCTGCTGCGGAATACCGGGACCGTCATCGCCGACCTCGATCGCCACCATGCGCGAGCGCCGCTCATTCTGGGCCATGCGGTAATCCGACAGAACTCTGCTGGATACCGTCAGACGGCCGTCTTCGCCCATTGCGTCGATCGCGTTGCAAATCAGGTTCAGAAACAGCCGGGTCAGCATTTCCTCGTCAGCCATGATTTCCGGGATACTGGGATCGAAATGCTTGATGAAAGCGATCTCGCGGCCGGCAGCGGCATGTTGCTGCAGCAGCAGGATATCGCCCAGTATCTTGTGCAGATTCACCGGGGCCAGCCTGAGTCCGCGTGGCGAGGCCAGTTCCAGCAGTTCGCGGATGATGTGGTCGATACGCTCGGTCTCACGGATCATTACCCGGGTGTACTCCAGCATCTCGCTCTCCGGATCGAACTCCCGCTCCAGCAACTGGGCGGCGCCCTTGATGCCGCCCAGCGGGTTTTTAACCTCATGGGCCAGTCCGGCCGCCAGCGTGCCCAGGGTCGAAAGCCGGTCCGACTGTCGTACCGCCGCCTCCAGTTCACGGATATAGGTGATGTCCTTCAATGTGAGAATGGCGCCGATGTTTTCGCCACTTTCCATGACCAGGGGGTAGCAGGTGACTGCAACCGGTATGATCCTTCCGGTTGAACGGACGACTACATTTTCGTGGTCGGAAATGGTAATGCCGGTGCGAATGGTCTTTGAAACCATTTCCAACAGGGTTGTTTCCAGTGCAAACAATTTTTCAAACAGGGCGCCTTGGGCCTGCCTTTTTGAGAAACCGGTGATCTCCTCGGCGGCCGGATTGCACAGGGTTATCAGACCGCTGCTGGCCACGACGATAACCCCGTCCCCCACGCTGTCGATGACAGTGGCGTAATAATCGTCGCGCTGTTTCTGCGTTTTTTCTGTAGTGGGATTAATCGGCAACATGGTCTGATGCGCCGGGTACGGCGCGAATCCTTTCTGTCAACTGGATTATATCTGCCGCCGTATGGGCCGAATTGGCCGCCCGGCGGATATCGGAGGCCCCGGGAAAACCCTTGGCGTACCACCCGATGTGTTTTTTCATCTCCCGCACCGCCACCGCCTCGCCGCATTCCCCGGTAAACAGCTGCAGATGCCTGACAATAGTATCGGCCCGTTCGGAGACTCCGACCGCGTCAAAACACCCCTGCCCGGCCAGTTCGAGTGTCTGCCGGAATATCCAGGGATTTCCCAGGGCGCCCCTGGCAATCATGATGCCGTCGCAGCCGGTTTCCCGAAGCATCCGCAGACAGTCCGGCGCGGTAAACAGGTCACCGCTGCCCAGGACCGGAATTGACAGGCCGGCTTTCATGGTCCGGATATGGTTCCAGTCGGCCTGGCCGGAAAACATCTGGCTGCGGCTGCGCGGGTGCAGGGTAACGGCATCGCATCCTTCGGCTTCCGCAATCCTTGCCACCTCGAGGTAGACATCGTCGCCGCAATGCCATCCGGAGCGGATCTTGATAGTCAGCGGCAGCGTGGTTGCCTTCCGCACAGCGCGGACAATGGCGGCAATCTTATGAGTATCCTGCAGCAGTGCGCTGCCGGCGCCGGTGCCGACCACCTTGCGCACCGGGCAGCCCATGTTTATGTCCAGCAGATCTCCGTAGCCTGACACCATCCGGGCAGCTTCGGCAAGATCTGAGGGTGAATCACCAAACAGCTGGATGCCTAGCGGGCGGTCCTCCGCGCAGCTCTTAAGGAGAGCCAGCGTCTTTACGCCTTCACGCACCAGGCCGTTCACGCTGACCATTTCGGTAAAGGCCAGAGCAGCTCCTTCACCACGGCAAAGCAGACGGAACGGCAGATTTGTAATTCCAGCCAGGGGGGCAAGCACGACGTTGTGCGCCAGAACAAGACTACCAATTGTTAATGAATTTAACATGATGCACACTGACAACAACAACTGGAAGGAGAGAATCTGAACCTGATATGCCTAAATTTTGGGCATAGTAACACAGCCGCCATAAATGGCAAGGTCAAAATGGAGATTTTTATTGCCAAGACTGAAAAATCCGTTTTTAATAACAATCAATTCAAAAACATGAACAGGAGAAACCAGATGTTTGGAATCGGCATGCCGGAAATGATTATAATACTCGTGATCGCCCTGATCGTAATCGGGCCGCACAAACTGCCGGAACTGGCCAAATCACTGGGAAAGGGACTGGCCGAGTTCAAGAAGGCCTCGGAAGATTTCCAGAAGAATGTGCAGGAGGAGGCCGTTAAAAGCGAAGAAGTAAAGAAGGAAACTCCGCCACTGGCTCAATCGGCCCAGGCAGAAAATGTTGACACCCAAAAAACGTCGGAAGCCCAGCCGGCGTCCAAGAATGACGCTCCCAAAGCCTGACGCTCCCGATCGTTTTTCATAAACCAGACACAAAAAGAGAGCCGGGTTCCCCCGGCTCTCTTTTTGTAGTGCCCGGCTAAAGCAGCCTTTATTTGACCTTGATATTGATCTGTTTCGGTTTGGTTTCCTCTTTCTTGGGCAGTGTTATGGTCAGCACGCCCCTCTCGCAATTGGCCTCGACTTTTTCCTGGTTGATGGTTGCGGGCAACGTGAAACTGCGCTGAAAGGTCCCAAAATAACGTTCAATACGGTGATAGTTCTCTTTTTTCACCTCGTCTTCATGCTTGCGCTCTCCTCGGAGAATCAGGGTGTTATCCTCGATACGGACGTCTATATCCTTCTGGTCCACATCCGGCAGTTCGGCCTTGATCACGATCGAGTCCCCGGTTTCGTAGATATCGACCGCCGGCTGCCAGATTCCCTCCTTGATATCCTCTCCCGGAAGATCGTGATTCCATGAGAGATTAAGGAGCCGGTTCATCTGATCCTGCATCGTACGCAGTTCCCTTAACGGATTGTACTTGACAAGTGCCATAGCTTTATCCTCCCTTTTGGTTGCTTGGTTCGAGACACACCCTGATTAAATTATAATAACTAATTCCAGCCTGTCAAGTGCCCCACGATGAGCAGTCCCCGGAGCGCAATCAGGTGGCCGTTTCCAGGAAATCCAGACTTTTCAGTTTTCTGCCGACATGGGTGGACAGCGCCTCGTCAAGCAGGATTCCGGCCTGATGCAACACTTCACCATTGAATCGCACCGCGCCGAAGCGGCCGGTTGACAGACAGGAGAGCAGATCCTTCCGTGTTTGAGCCGAAATGGTTCTGCCGCTTTTGACACAGAAACGGCAGCACAACCCGGCGCCCTGCTGCATGAAAGCTTCGCGTCCGTCAAAAGGCGCCCCACAGCTGCTACAGCTTTCGAGCAACGGCCTGTAGCCGAGTATGTTCAACAGATTGATTTCAAACATTCTGCGGTCGTGGTCATCAGACACACCGGAATCCAGCCTTTCCAGGTAGGAGACCAGCAGGCGAAACAGGCGCGGAAGCGGCTGCCCTTCTGGTGTAATCCACTCCACCAGTTCGCAGGCGTACAGCGCATGGGCAATGGCGCTCAAGCCGCCGCGAATGCCGGGATAAACCGTGATCACGTCCGCCTGCCGCAAGGATGACAACCCTTCCTTGCGCACCGACTGCAGGTTGATGCGGGCAAACGGTTCAAGAGCCGGCCCGAAACGTTTGCGGCTGTTGCGTGCTCCGCGAGCGAAGCCCTTCATTCTGCCATGTTCAAGCGTGAACAGGGATGCGATCCGGTCGCTGTCACCGTAGTCACAAGATGAAAGCACCACGGCCTGAAGTTTTTCCTGAAGCATTTGACTGGTCCCGACAATCCCGGTAAATCAGAAAATGGTGATGGATAAAAATCTGTGCTACAATTTTCCGGCGTTCCGTAGTAATGCCAATCACTACTGGAAATTGACGCAACTGCATTCCACCAACATTATCACACAAGGCCGACCACATGATAGCTCCGGAAACACTTTCAAGGCTGGAATTCGACAGACTGCTGACCGAAATTGCCAGTCACGCCCACAGCGAAGGCAGCATGGAACTTATCCACGCCTTCTCTCCAACTTGCGATCTTGCCTCCTTGCGGGACAAGGCGGGGCGCATCACCGAGATTCGCAACCTGCGGCGCTTCGGCATTTCCTTATCCCTGGACGCTTTTGAGGACATCCGTTCTTCGCTCGACCGGCTTAAACCGGCCGGGGCTTTTTTAACCCCTCAGGAACTGCTGACGTTCATTCCGGTACTGGATATTTTCGCTGCCATTGCCCGGCAGTTCTCCCCCCGCGACGACATTCCGCTGTTGAAAACACTGGAACCGCAACTGAAGGGTTTCCCGGAAATTCTGGAGCCGCTGACGGCTTCCATAGACCATGACGGCAGCATCATGGATTCGGCCTCGACCTTTCTCAGGGAGACCCGTCGCGCCAAGCGCGCTTTGGCCAGCCGCATCCGCAAGAAAATCGAGGAGATCATACGCGACAGCGGCATCGAAATTTTCCTGCAGGACGACTTCATCACCCAGCGTTCCGGACGCTGGGTGATCCCGGTGCGGATGGACTCCAAGGGCATGGTCAAGGGTGTGGTGCACGATGTTTCTTCCTCGGGAGAAACAGCATTCATGGAACCGCTGGAAATAATCCCCTTTGTCAATGAGCTGGAGAATCTGGCCGCCGAGGAGAAGGCCGAAGAGATTAGAATTCTACGCCAGCTCTCAAGCTGGATTCGCGAAGATGCCCCGGAACTGGCGGCCTGCTTTGAAACTTTGCTGGTGCTGGATACCCTCAACAGCATCGCCAGTTTTGCCGAAGAGTTCGAACTTGAACCGGCCACACTGAATGAAGATGGAGAACTACGGCTGGTGGAGGCCCGCCATCCGCTACTGCTGATGATGCAGAAACGCGGAATGCTGCCACGGGTCGAACCGCTGGCACTGCAACTCGGAGGCAAGAGCGGCACCGACTCGGTGATGGTGATCACCGGCCCCAATGCCGGCGGCAAGACCATCGCCCTCAAAACGGCCGGGATGCTGTCGTTGATGGCGCTTTGCGGGCTGCCGGTGCCGGCCGGACCCCGCTCAACCTTCCCGCTTTTGGATATGCTGCTGGTGGATATCGGCGACGAGCAGTCCATCGAACAGAGCCACTCCACCTTTTCGGCCCATGCCGCGCGGATTACCACCATCCTCGGCCAGGCCGGCCCCCGAAGCCTGGTGCTGCTGGACGAACTGGGAGCTGGAACCGAACCCTTGCAGGGGGCAGCCATCGCCTGCGGAGTGCTGCGCGAACTGCAGCAGCAGGGGAGCATGGTGATTGCGACCACCCACCTGTCGGAGATCATCGGTTTTGTACATCGTTCAGACGGCATGATCAATGCCGGCATGGAGTTCGACGACGACAGCTTCACACCGCTTTACCGGCTGATAGTGGGCGAGCCGGGACAGTCGCACGCAGTGGAGATCGCCCGCCGCTTTGGCATGCCGGAACGGGTCATCGCCTTTGCCCGCCAGATGCTTGGAAATGCCGGCAGTGAATTTGCATCACTGTTGACCGAACTTCGCCGACGGCGTTCCGAACTGGAAAACTCCCGGCATGAACTGGACCGGCGCGAGGCCCAGCTGACCGAGCGCGACACGCAACTGCGCCTGCGCGCGGCAGAGGTGGATCGTATCCGCCGGGAAGCAGCCGAAAAGGCGTGGGGAGACGCCAAAGAGCTGATATCGACCACCAGAAGAAGGATGAACGATCTGCTGGAAGAGCTGAAACGGGAGAAACGGAGCGACATCGTCGAGAAGCTGCGCCGGGCTGAAGCGGAACTGAGCGATCAGCTCAAACCGCGGCTTGAACGCCCGGAACTGTCTGCGCTGGAAGCAGTGAGTCCCGGCGACACTGTTCATGTGCGCACATTGGGTTGTGACTGCGTCGTGCTTTCAATTGACGCCCGCAACAGCAAAGCAAGGGTCAGGGCCGGGCGGATGGAGCTGGATGTGCCCCTGGCGGAACTGGCCGGACCGCAGACAAAGGCTGAATCCGGCGGCAAGAAGACGCCGGCGGTTTCCTGGCGGGCCAACATTGAAGAGAGCGAGCAGCGCGAGCTGAAACTTATCGGGATGAGGGTGGATCAGGCGCTGGCGGAACTGGAGAGTTTCATCAGCCATGCCGCCGTTGCCGGTCTGCGGGAAGTGCGGGTGATTCACGGCATCGGCACCGGCCGGCTGAGAGACGCCGTCCGTGAAGAGCTGGAGCGCCACCCGCTGGTCGAGGCGCAGCGACCGGGCGAAGCGCACGAGGGACGCGGCGGCGCAACAGTCGTCACAATTCGGACATAGTTTTAAACCCAGAGCGAGGCACATGTCCATGCCGGAAATGTAAATTGGCAAATTGCTTTTTACTCTCTATAGCAATCAGCTGTCCCCCTTCAACTCCCACACGGTCAGCTCGGCTACCGTATGCTGGAACTTCCTCCTCGTCTCACGGATCACGAACGGCACGTCCCGCGGTTCGCCCAGCATCCGGAAATGCGGCTCCAGCGCATCTTTCAGTCCTTCCAATGTCCAGACCGGTTCGCCCGCCTCGCGGTAGCCACCCAGCCACTCATCTTTTTTGGTGAACTCTTCCAGCCAGGTATAGGGTGAAGTCAGCACCAGTAATCCGCCAGGATTGATCCGTTCGTGAATTGTGCTAAGGAACTTGCGCGGCGAGTAGAGCCGGTCGATCAGGTTGGCAGCCAGCACCAGGTCGTAGCCGGTAAACTTCCCGGGGAGGTTGCAGGCATCGGCCTGGTAGAAACGCACCCTTTCACCGAATCCATCCAACCCCAGTCCGGCGAGACCGATTTCGTGGAAAGAGACGATTTCTCCCTCCTCCGGAAGGGCGTAGCGCAGATAACCTTCATCGCTCATGCGGGTCGCCAGGCGGAAGAACCGCGTCGAAAAGTCCAGGCCGGTTACCCGTTCAAAGCCGCCCCTGGCCAGTTCGAAGGTTGCCCGTCCGACTGCGCAGCCCAGATCGAGGGCGTGTCCTTTGGCGCGCTCCTGCATGGCAGCCAGTGCGATCCCGGCACAGGCTGCGGCGAAGTTGGGCACATTGAAATGTTCCGGGCCGTAGTGGGCGTCGCAATACTGGGACGCCAGTGTGTCGGTCTCGTACTGGTCCTGGTGGATCTCAACCGGCGCTACGCTTTCTACGTAACGGAAACCGGCATGCTGGAAGAAATGGCGGCGGAAGGCGTACCTGGAATCCCTGGTGGCCTCGTTGCCGGTGGAAATCCATGAGCCACCCTTGATCAGGTTGTGGCGGGTGTCGAAGGTCGGGGTCGAGAAGTCGTCGTACCAGGGATGGATCATGAATCCGTGAAAGGGATAGATCGGGGTTTCGGTCCACTGCCAGACGTTACCCAGCACATCAAAGAATTCGCCGTTTCCGAAGCGGTCGATCGGGCAGGAGGAACTCCACTGCTCCAGGTTGATGTTGCCGGGAGCCTTTTCCCAGTAGGGTTGGTCGGGGATGTCGCACACATCCCGCAGCCGGTTCCATTCGTCCTCGGTCGGCAAGCGGATCGGCAGACCGGTCATGGCCGCCTTCCAGTTGCAGAAAGCCCTGGCCTCCAGGCAGTTGACCTCCACCGGCCAATTCCAGGGAAGCTCAATTTCGGAGGCCATCGTGCGCAGTTTCCAGCCGCCACCGGCTTCGATCCAGAACAGCGGATGTTCAGCCTGTTTGAACTCGCGCCAGCTCCACCCTTCCTCGTCCCACCACTGCCGGTCACGGTAGCCACCCGCCTTGATGAACGGCAAAAACTCGCGGTTGGAAACCAGGTATTTTGCCGCCTTGAAACCCGGCACCTCAGCCTCGTGCAAACCGTATTCGTTATCCCAGCCATAGAGCGGATGTGCGGCTGTCTTACCCAGGGTAACCGGTCCTCCCGGCACACCCAGCAGCCGGTTTTCCGGAGGTTCGCCAGACTCGTTGCAAACATCCCAGAACGGAAGCTGGACCACCTGCTCTATCGGCAGCTGGCGGATCAGCACCGACGATGTTTCCAGGTGAATGCGCTCATGCTCGATCCCCATCATGATCGCCCACCAGGGCGATTCCCAGGTAATCGGCATGGTCAGCGGCAAAGTGCGGATCAGCCCGTCCATCAGCACACGCACTCGGTCGCGGTACTCCTTGACCTGTTGGCGGGTAGGCCAGTCGTAGTGGCGCTGATCCAGGTCGTCCCAGGACATTTCGTCCACCCCGACCGCAAACATCGATTCGTACCCGGGATTGATGCGCTTGTCGATTACCCGGGCAATGGTCAGCTTGTTGATGAAAAAGGTGGCGGTGTGGCCGAAGTAAAAGATCAACGGATGCCGCAGGCGGTCCGCCCGCAGGTAGAAGGTATCGTCGTACTTCAATGTTTCATAGAGTTTTTCATCAATATCGAAGGTTTTGTGGAAATACTCCAGAACCTCGGCCCTTTTCTGTTCCGGCTCACCACTGTCAAGTATAATAGTGCGGGTATTTTTCAAATCCATCATTGTGCACCTCTCTTAAAACAGACCACTGGAATAATAAGGATACGATTTCGGAATTATATCGGATTATTGCCGGCTAAACAATCATACCGCCATTTTTTTAGCTGGACGCAAGCATGATAATTTAATAACCTTCGGCATGCACTCTGGTGATTCTATTCCAAGGAGTCCGACATGGCCAACAATGTACCTGCTGCACAGCATCAATGGAAATTTTTTCGGGCGGGTGGTTTTGACCAGGTGCTGCTGGAAAGCGGCGATGATCTGCTTGCTCTGTCCGGGCTTGACAAGAAGCTCTGGGCCGCGCTGAGCTGTCCGGTCAAGGGGATTGAGTTTGACCAGCGCACATTGCAGTTGCTTGACACCGATGCGGATGACCACATCCGTGTACCGGAAATACTGGCTGCTGTCGAATGGACCGGGGCCTGCCTGAAAGATCGTCAGGTCATGGTCAATGGGCAGCAGGGTGTGCCGCTGTCAGCCATAGACAGCGAAACGGAAGAAGGCCGGCGTGTACTGGATGCCGCCCGGACGATCCTTGCCAATCTGGGCAAGGTGAATGTGGACCTGATCACGGTAGAGGATACCATCGATTTCGGGGCCATCCTGGCCCGGACCCGTTTCAACGGGGATGGAGTGATCACTGCCTTGACGGCCGATGAAGAATCACTGAAAGGGTGGATTGCGGATATAATCCAATGCATCGGGAGTGAAACTGACCGCAGCGGTGAACCGGGCATCAACCGGGAAATGATCGAGCGTTTCTCGGCTGAGACAGCGGCCTGGCTGGCCTGGAACGATGAACCGCTGGCCGGCCTGGCAAACAGGCTGCCGGATGAAGGGCGCGAAGACGCCATCCGGCTCTGGCATCTGGTCAGGCCCAAGATTGATGATTATTTTCTGCGCTGCAGCATGGCTTCGTTCGACAGTCGCGCTGCTGTCATAATGAACAGCTCCGATGAAAGCCTGGCGGCACTAGCCCCGCGCGACCTGTCCGAGGCGGGATCCGAGATGGCTCTGCTGCCGCTGTCAGCGGTCACCACCCTGGACTTGCTCGATCTGGAGCAGGGAATAAATCCGGCCTGGCGCGCAATTATTGCCCAGCTGCGCTCTTCCGTCATAGTGCCTCTGGCCGGGAATCTGGCGGCCCTGACATCCTCTCAGTGGGAAGAATTGAAGCTGGCGGTTCAGGCTTATGAAACCTGGTGGAGCAACAGGATTGAAACAACCGTGGCGGGTCTGGGGATCACGCGACTGCGGCAGTGGTCCGCCGAGCAGACCGGAGCGGTACTGCTGTCGCTGGTTGACCGGGATCTGGCTCTGCAACCGGAATTCGATGCGATCGAGCAGGTTGAGAGGCTGACCCGCTATTGCCGCGACCTGCTGCCGCTTGCCAACAATTTTGTTGCGTTCCGCGATTTTTATACCGGTCGCGGCAAAGCGATTTTTCAGGCGGGGTCGCTCTATCTGGACGGCCGCTGCTTCGAACTCTGCATTTCGGTAAAAGATGTTGCCAAGCACGCCTTGCTGGCCAATCTGAGCCGGGTCTACCTGGTCTATTGCGATTGCGTGAGAAATGGCGGCGCCAACAGGATCACTATCGCAGCCGCCATAACCAACGGCGATTGCGACCATCTGCTGGCGGGACGTAATGGAGTTTTCTATGATCGTAGCGGGCTGGATTGGGATGCAACGATTGTCCGGATCATCGAGCATCCGATCAGTATCCGCCAGGCATTCTGGGCACCCTACAAGCGAATAGCAAAGACGATCGGAGACCAGTTACAGAAGATGGCGGCAGCGCGTTCCAGGGCTGCCGAGGAAAAGGCCGCCACCAGTGCAATGCAAACCGGACAGAAAAAAGACGATCCCAAACCGGCTCAACAGGCATTTGATGTCGGCAAGTTCGCCGGTATCTTTGCAGCCATTGGTCTGGCACTGGGCGCAATTGCGACGGCCATCGTCTCCATATTAACCGGTTTTTTCAAACTTCCCTGGTGGCAGATGCCGCTGGTAATCATCGGCATCATCGCGCTCATCTCCGGTTTCTCGGTGATCATGGCCTGGTTCAAACTGCGCCAGCGCAACCTGGGGCGCCTGCTTGACGCAAATGGCTGGGCGGTAAATACCCGCGCAAAGATCAATATTCCGTTCGGAGCATCCCTGACCGGCATGGCCCGCCTTCCGCAGGGGGCCGTACGTAAGCAGTCCGACCCCTACGAGGAAAAGAGCAGCCACTGGAAAACCTGGCTGATTGTTGTTGTAGTGATTGTTGCGATTGTACTGGCCTGGAAAATGGGTTTTATTCCGCCCAAATAGGTAATCAGCACGACAGGCGGCAGTGTTTCGCTAAACAACCATGATATGACCGGATGCCATGTCACAGCTCCAGCCCCATAATTTTTCTGGACGAAATACTCACTCTCCCGTATTCTTATTAATTGCAGCATCACCAAAATATTGAGAGGCAAAACAATGGCACAGGCAGAAAAAGGTAACACGGTAACAATCAATTTTACCGGAACGCTGGAAGACGGTACGGTATTCGATTCAACCCTGGAAGCAATGGAATGTGACGACGAAGAGTGCTGTGATGATGATTGCAACGATGACGAGTGCGGTTGCGGAAACCACGATATCGGCCCGATGACTTTTGTTCTGGGGGAATCTGTCCTGTTCCCGAAGATTGACGAGGCTATTGTCGGAATGTCGGCCGGCGAGAAAAAGACCGTCAAGATAGCTGCAGCCGATGCATTCGGCGAATATGACAAGGAGCAGATTTTTACTGTTCCGCGCAGCGACCTTCCCGACGATCTGGTACCGGCTGTCGGTGACGAACTGGTGCTGGCCAATGAGGATGACGAGGAAATCGGTGTGGTTGTGCTGGAAATGACCGAAGACGAAGTGACCTTTGACGGTAACCACCCGCTGGCCGGGGAGGATGTAACGTTCGAGATCGAGCTGGTGAGTATCGGGTAAGTTTTCGGAGCAATATGCCGCAGGTGATTTTGCAAAGGGCGGCCCATGGGTCGCCCTTTGTTTTTGCACAATTTGGAGAGTATACACGAATATTTATTTTTACAACAGTCTGGTAATAGCAGCTGCAAACAATTATAGTGTAACCAAGGTGGCGCCACCTGGAAACAAGACTGACGGGTGAAGGAGGTAGAGACAATCGAGTTTGTTTCTCACCAACTGTTTTTTAATCAGCAAATTGCCGGCTTGTAATAAAGCCGAATTAACCCTTGAAAAGGGAATCAAATAGACATGAATCAACGAGGCCCGCGAAGTTTGCGGGCCTTTCATGTTCATGTATGCAAAATTCCGGTTAAACTGCCTGCTTGACAGATCTTGAGTAAAACTGTTAAGGTCGGACTATCACAATTGTTGGAGCCGGATAGCACATTATCGCAAGCCCCGAAAATTTCGGGGCTTTTTTTCATGGTACAACACAGAAAGAAGGAGTTACATGGAGTTTCAAACATTCAATTTTCACCCGGCAATCGCTGCCGGTATCAAGCAGGCCGGCTATGTCACGCCGACCCCGATTCAGAGGGATGCCATCCCAACGATACTTCAGGGTCGTGATGTCATGGGACTGGCCCAGACCGGCACCGGCAAGACCGCCGCTTTTGCCCTGCCCATTCTGCAGCGCCTGAGCGATGGCCCCAAAGGCCGGGTCAGAGCTCTGGTAGTCGCGCCTACACGGGAACTTGCCGAGCAGATTCACGAATCCTTCGGAGCACTCGGACGCCAGACAGGCCTCAAGAGCGTAACCGTTTACGGTGGCGTCAATGTCAATCCGCAGATACAGAAGCTCAAAAACGGGGTAGATGTTGTCGTGGCCTGTCCGGGGCGGCTTCTTGACCACATCTCTCAAGGCACCATCGACCTGTCGCATCTTGAAGTGCTGGTGCTGGACGAGGCTGACCAGATGTTCGACATGGGATTTCTGCCGGACATCCGCCGGATTCTGAAGCATGTTCCGGCAAAACGTCAGACCCTGCTTTTCTCGGCAACCATGCCACCCGACATAAACAAGCTGGCCAGCGAAGTACTTACCGATCCAATCACTGTAAAGGTCGGCAACACCGCGCCGCCGGTCACGGTTTCGCATGCGATCTATCCGGTGGAACAGCACCTGAAAACGGCGCTGCTCCTGGAGCTGCTTCAGCACACGGACACGGAATCGGTTCTGATCTTCACGCGAACCAAGCATCGTGCCAAACGCTTGGGCGAACAACTGGAGAAGACCGGCTACAAGGCAGCCTCACTGCAGGGAAACCTGTCACAGAACCGCCGCCAGGCCGCATTGGATGGTTTCCGCGATGGAACTTACCAGATTCTGGTGGCAACCGACATCGCCGCCCGCGGTATCGACGTATCCCAGATCTCTCACGTGATAAACTACGATATCCCCGATACTCCCGAGGCGTATGTTCACCGCATCGGACGTACCGGACGCGCCGCAAAGAGCGGTGACGCATTCACCATGGTATCCCGCGAGGATGAGGTCATGGTCCGCACTATCGAGAAAAAACTGGGTGCGCCACTTGAGCGACGGACAGTGAAAGAGTTCGATTACACTGTGCCGTCCCCGAAAAAAGACATCGAGTTCGCACGCCCTCCCCGTGAGCCGCGTCCGCCCCGCAAAGGAACCGATACCAAGAGAGGAACCGGCGCATCCATCAATCCCTTCAAGCCCGAGCATCCGGGAAGCAAACCGGCAGGAAGGCCTCAACAGGCAAGAGCGGGCGCAACATCCGGCAACGCCCCCAAGACGGTATTCAACAGTTCCCGCCGGGGAAAATAGTTGGGATGCAGAACGAAACAAGGCGGCCGATTGGCCGCCTTGTGGCTTTAAAAACCAGCTTGACAGTGCAGATCAGGCCAGGTTGAAGTTATTCTGATACGCCATCAGCGTATTGATCATCAAGGCGGCAACCGTCATCCGTCCGACCCCTCCCGGTACCGGAGTTATCCAGGAGCATTTCCTGCTGACCGCTTCAAAATCCACATCACCCACGATCTTGCCGTTTTCCAGCCGGTTGATACCGACATCGATCATCACGACGCCATCCTTGACCATATCCTCGGTCACAAAGCCGGGGATGCCGACCGCCACGACAATGATATCCGCCCGCCTGGTTTCATCCAGCAGCAATTGTCGCGGCGTTTCTATATGGGTCAGCGTCACGGTGGCATTGCCGATCTCGAAATCGTTGGAAAGCATGATAGAAATAGGTTTACCAACGATATTTGATCTGCCGATGACGACACAATGCTTGGCCTTGACCGGAATTTCATAAAACTGCAGCAACTTGCAGATTCCATAGGCGGTGGCCGGCCTGAAGGCTTTCTGTCCCAACGTCATGCGGCCAAAGTTAGTGGGATGGAATCCGTCGATATCCTTGTCCGGAGAAATCGCGTTGATCACATGCTGCGGATTGATGTGCTTCGGAAGCGGCAACTGGACAATTACCCCGTCCGTTGCCGGATCCGCATTGATCACGGCTATTCTGGACAGAAGTTCCTGTTCGGTAACTGTCTCCGGAAAACGCAACAGTTCGCTCTCGAATCCGGCACTGCTGCACGATTTGATTTTTGATTTCACATATGATTCGCTGGGAGCGTGCTCACCAACAAGAATAACGGTCATGTGCGGCTTTCTCAAACCGGAGTTGACATAACCAGCCACCTTGCTCGAAATATCAGCAACAAGGCTTTCCGCGCATACTTTTCCATCCAATAGCTTCATGTTTTCTATTCCCTGTACTACTCGCTACGCTTGGTGATTTCTATCAGATGATATCCGAATTGTGTCTGGATCGGGCCAATGACCTTGCCGATTTCGCCGGTAAACACGGCCTGATCGAATTCTTTCACCATCTGCCCGGGACCGAATTCGCCCAGGTTTCCGCCATCTCTGCCGGAAGGGCAGAGAGAGTTGTTTTTTGCACAGACGGCAAAATCCTCACCGGCTTCAATCTTTGACTTGAGCGCCTCACAGGCCTCTTTGTTTTTTACCAATATGTGGCGGGCACTGGCTCTGACCATGTTGAAATCTCCTTAATTCTATTTATCTTCAAATCCTGTATGCAGCTACCAGGCTCGTTTTGACACTATTATCGGCAATAGTCAATACGGTTCCGTATCAGGAGCATCACCGGCGATAAATTGCTTCACAATAGTCACCAGCCGGCATCAATGTCCCGTGCGGGTCACGGACATACATCCAGGCGGAATACTCCTGATTTTCAACGATCACGACAACTTCCCGGCGTGTATAATAATGGGGGTGTCCCTCCATCTTATCCAGCTTTTCCAGTGTCTCGTCATCTACTCCATACAGTTCACCCACGATCGGATAGCGGGCCTCACTGCTTATAACGTATGGGTAGCCACCCGCAATATACATTGAATAGTTGTCTTTTGTAGCACCGACACCATAATAACGGGCATCCTTCAACATTTGATGATTCCCGTGAGATCGGCGAAGCGTGCCATACACAAAGATCAGATGTTTAATTTCCATGTAATCAAGGACCTCGCTTGACGGGAGTTATGGCTGTTGATCATCAATAAGCCACACTATTGTTAACATGTATTTATCAGCAATACCAGTAGTATATGACAACCATGCCCGCCAACACATTGTCTTGGGGCAACTCGCGGATGATGACAAACCAATTCGATGATTGTTCTCATCGGCGTGTCACGACTGCCGCTTGCAAAATATATTGCACTGGAGAACTAACTACGTTGAAATAGTGTTGTTTTTGGTATAGCATTTCGCGGTTATTTGTATTTACCCCCCATACCGGAAGAACTTCAACCTGGAGTTTTGAAACGAATCAACACCAAAGCAATAATTGGCGGAGTCATGGAAACTTATGCCATGATATTGAAAGGATAAAAACATGGACCCAGAACTTACACTTCAACTTAAGCAGGTACTTTCGTCACTGCAGCTGCTACTTCCCAAACCGGCGGATACAATTGACTGGGAGGCGTGTCACGCTGCCAACTGGCGCAAATATTCGTTTGCCGGATATCTGGAAGCGGTTGAGGCTATTGAAAATGTCAGCCTCGACGACCTGCTTGGCATCGAAGAACAGAAGCGGACTGTCGAGGAAAACACCCGCCAGTTTCTGGCGGGTTATCCCGCCAACAATATTCTGTTGTGGGGTACGAGAGGCACCGGTAAATCATCCCTGATCAGGGCAATTTTGAACCGCTACGCATCGGAAGGGCTAAGGATAGTACAGGTTGAAAAAAGTGACCTCGTTCATCTGCCGGATATCATGGACGCCATCAAACGCCTTCCGTACCGTTTCATAATTTTTTCCGATGATGTTTCATTCGAACCGGGCGAATCCAGCTACAAAATGCTCAAAAGCGCGCTGGATGGAGCGGTGTACGCCCTGCCCGACAATGTGCTGATCTATGTCACATCCAACCGGCGCCACCTGCTACCCGAGTACGAGAGCGACAATCGAGGCGCGATGCTGGTAAACAACGAGCTTCATCACGGCGAGGGGGTCGAGGAGAAAATATCCCTTTCTGGACGTTTCGGCCTATGGGTGGGTTTCCACCCCTTCAGCCTGGAACAGTATCTGAAAGTCACCAGGCAGTGGGCTGAAAAACTCTCCGCAAAACAGCAGGCCGAACTCCCCTGGACCGATGATGCAAGGGAGCAGGCGATCCAGTGGTCATACATCAAGGGTGACGCCAGCGGCAGGATCGCATACCAGTTTGCCTGCCGATGGGTCGGCAAACAGATGCTTGGCATGAAAAAAACAGTTGAAAAGTAATTTTTGACACAACCGTAGCGACGTATACTGTCAACAATGTATACGGGCTTGGCGCGGACCGAAGAGCTGTTTATACTTAATGAAGTCAAGAATGCCACCTGCCATCCGGGGGACAGCTTCATGTGTAAAAAGCTCTTTATCGCCGCAACCGGTCAACACTGCGGAAAAACCACCATCAATCTTTCACTGATGCATCTGGCGCTCCAGCGCTACGACAGGGTCTGTTACATGAAGCCGCTGGGGCCCAAGTGCCAGGAATTTAACGGCGTGATTGCCGACAAGGACGCAGTGCTTATGGCACGGGTCTTCGGCCAGGAGGATCGCATCGCCCTGATGTCCCCGCTGGTGCTGGGCAAGGGAGCCACCCGCCGGTTTCTGGATGGCGAACTGTACCGGGAATGGGCCGCTGAAAAGATCCTTTCCGCGTGCCGCGAGCTGGAAGCGCAGTGCGACCTTCTTCTGATAGAGGGGGCCGGACATGGTGGCGTCGGATCAGTGGTCGGCCTGAACAATGCCGAAATGGCAAAAATGCTGGATGCTCCGGTAGTGATGGTGGCGGGGGGCGGAATCGGCAATGTGGTGGATTCGGTCCGTCTGAACCTGGCGCTCTACGATCAGGAAGGCGTGTCAGTTCGCATGTTGCTGATCAACAAACTGATCGCCGAAAAGCGGCAATCTTCCCTGGCCTATCTGGAAAAGTACTTCAGCCCCAAGGGAATCAAGGTATGCGGCGCCTTCGACTACTCACCGGTGCTGGCCAACCCCACCCTGCAGAACCTCTCCAAGTTGCTGGATCATCCACTGCAGGGAGACCTGAGCAAACGGCAACGAATCATTCATAACATACATCTGGGCGCGGCCTCGTCCCAGAAGGTAATCGATCACCTGCAAGACTCGACCCTGCTGATCACCACCAGTTCGCGTGATGAACTGCTGGTCACGCTCTCATCGCTCTACAACATTCCGGCTTACCATCGCCAAATTGCCGGGATAGTCATTCCCGGGCATACCCCGGTATCCGCGATCACCCAGCGAATCATCGACGACAGCGGCATTCCCTATATCCGCATTGAGCAGACCACCGCCGAAGTTTTTACCACGCTGACGGCCCATGTTTCCAAAATAAGCGCGGAAGACACCGAAAAGATCTCACTGGTGACCAGTCAGGCCGAACAGGTGATCGACTTCAACGCCATTGAACATATTCTGTAACAGCGCCACCTGGGCTCAATAGTGCGGCGGCGGCTCTTCCTGGTCAGGGTCCCGTGACGCGGAAGGATTCATCATCAGGGACTGTTCCTTCAACAGAGCGATCTCTCGTTTTAAAAGCTCTATGGCCAGATCCTGCCTGCAGACAATCTCGTTCAACTCCTGAATGGTCTTTTCCTGATGCATATACTTAAGTTCCAGTTCGTCTATGCGATCTTCCATCTAATCCTCCCGCTTCGCTTTATTCACACCATGCCGGATAAATGTTTTTCACTATAAAAATCTAACACATACACGCGATAAATTGACTTTTAATATTTAGTTTTCGTGATACTATACAACTGATTGAAATCCAAGCCATTTATACCTCAATCCATATATTTGAATAGTGTCACACCAAATCATCCGGAGGTATCAAAATGCGTATTTCAAAGAGTATGGCAGTTTTTTTCATGTTGATCACGTTCCCGTTCACATGCCTGGCCGAAGATATTCGCGTCGGCGCCGGCGCCGCCCCGGCCGAGAACATCCTCAAACCGATCAAGGCACCCTTTGAAAAAGCCACCGGTCTGACCTTGGTAACATTTGCATCCGGACCTAAAAACGCCTTTATCGATCTGGAAAAAGGGGCTTTGGATGCTGCGGCGGCGGGCCTGACGTTCGCTGACTGGATGACGCTACTGAAAAAAGAAGGGGTAGCTGTTGCCGATCCCAAAGCATATCAGAGCGTAGTAATCGGCAAGGACAAGGTAATAGTGCTGACACACAAGTCCAATCCGGTCAAGAATCTTTCCAAGGATCAGCTCATAAATATTTTCACCGGCAAGACCAGCAACTGGAAGGATGTTGGCGGAAATGACGCCCCGATCCTGATTGTCTGGGGCAAACTCACCCAAGGGACCAACAGCATGTTCGTCAAGAACATGATGGACGGCGCCGAACCGACAAAAGAAGTTCTGGATGCAACCACTGCGGAAGACATCAAAAACTCGGTCGAAACCAATCCGGAGGCGATCGGTATCGGCCCGCTGTCACTGGCGGGACCGACACTAAACATCCCATCCACACCGGAACTCGCCCGCGACATCACGCTGATCACAAAGGGAGCCCCAAAAACAGGAGTCCAGAAGCTGATCAGCTTTATTGCCGGGGAAGGGAATCAATACGTTAAGAAGTAACCGGCCACTTCTGCCGCTTTTACAGACTTTTTTGAAAATATTTCTAGCACACATCTAACGGGACTCTGCATGAAAATAAAGACAAAACTAATTCTTAATATGGTCATCGGTGCGGTAGCGGTATGGTCGATTGTTATCACAAGCGTCTTTGGCTTAACGTTTATCAAGAACAAACTCTCCTATCTGACCCAAAAAAGTACACCCTATCAAATCCGGACCGTGGAGTTCCAGAAGGAACTGCAGGGAGTCATTACCGATCTTGTAAAACTCAATGCTGCCCGCACAATGGAGGAGTACAATCTTTTCAAGGGAGAGGCCGACAAATCGTTGGTCACAGTCAAGAGTGCCCAACAGTCACTGGAAGAGATGAGCAACAACAAGATGGGCACAAGCGAAGAACTGTCTCTTATTGCTGAAGAGCTCTTCAACTCCGCATCAGCTCGTATTACCACCAACATGGCAGCAGCTGAAGCCAACAACAGGATCGCGCAGCGAATGAAGGAGTCGTCCGCCCGCCTGAAAGATCTGGACAAAAGGATCCGCATCCTCCAGACCGGTCGCGCCAATACCTTTGCTGTGGCGCTCAAAGACACAGGCGGCTACTCCTCCCGTCTCCGCAGTGTTGAAGAGTTACGCAACCTGATCAAGGATCTGCAGTTGATCTTCATCACGGTACAGAATGCTCAGAAAAGCACCGCGGTTCTGATCGCCAAAGGGAAAGTCAACTCGGTGCTGGGTCGCGTAGCCAAGAATGGCTATCATAACGAAAACGAAACAATTTCAAAAGACGTCAAGCAGGTTACCGACAAACTGGCAGAGTTCATTAAATTGCAAACTACGGCACTCTCTGCCAAGGATGATGAATCAAAAATAAAAGCTGGGGAAACCGGCAAAGACCTCTCTGAAAAGCTGAACGCCCTGTATTTGACACTTGACCAGGAAGCAACCCTGGCAAGTGAAAAGGTGAGCATTGAAACCCAGAAACAGGGGAGCAGCTACGGGCAATCTAATACTGCCAACTCCATCCTTCTGGACAACTCGGAGCTGGTGGCACTGGGACTGATGGTGGAAGGGCAGACGAACCGGCTGTTCACGCTGGAATCCACCGCCGAAATCGACAAGCTTGATCCGGAAATCCGCGGACTTTTCACCAGAATTACCGGACGCGCCGCCGCGGTTGAAAAGGCGCTGGGCAAACTTGGCGCACGGGATGAACTTAAAATTCTCAAGGGTGTGGTTGCTACCCTGGGAGGTATTCATAACGATCTGTATGCCGCAGATGGAATCATGAACACGCTCAAAAAACATCTGGCCGCCACTGATCAGGCAGTAAAGGCAGGTGACAAGTTGCGGGCGGTAGTGCTCAGGCAGGCTGAAAAAGGCAAGGAGAGCGTAAGTTCAGCAAGGGGTGAGCAGGAAAAAGCGATCGGAGCAGTCAACAAGATGGTCAAGAGCAGCATCTTTCTGCTGATAGCGATCGGGTCCGTGGCTGCGGTCATCGGCACCTTTTTCGGAGTTTGGAGCTTCCGCTCCGTTATCCGCCCGCTCACAACGCTGGTTGGTGTAGCCGAGAGCGTTGCCGAGGGAAACCTCCATATTCGCGACATACAGAAGAGCAACGATGAATTTGGTCAGGTACAGGATGCAATGGCCAAGATGGTCCGGAATCTGCGCGACATGGTGGGGCGTATCACGGACACGACGACCACCGTGGCCAACAGTTCCCAGGAGCTTGCCTCTACCGCCAGCGAACTGGAACGAAACTCCTTGACCCAGACCAACGGAATTGAGACGACCGTGACCGCCATGACCGAGATGGTACAGACTATTCAGGATGTCTCAGGAAACGCCATCAACACCTCCGATTCGGCCGGACGCATGAAACTGATCGCGCTTGAAGGCCAAAAAGCACTGGTAGATACTTCAAAAGAGCTGTTTGCCTTTGCAGATATCGTACGCCAATCAGCAGAAAAGACCGAAGCGCTCGGAACAAAGTCTGAAGCGATCAATGAGATTGTTGAGATGATCAAGGATATCGCCGACCAGACTAACCTTCTGGCACTGAACGCCTCTATCGAAGCTGCCCGTGCCGGTGAAATGGGCCGCGGATTTGCAGTAGTGGCCGATAGCGTACGACAACTGGCCCATCGCACCATCGAATCGTCCAGCGAAATCAGTCGCACTGTCAAGGCTATGCACGATGAAGTAGATGCATCGGTATTAATTATGAATAAAGAGCGGCAGGCAATTGAAGGAATCATACAGCACATAGACGGCACGCTCAAATCCATGGGGGATATAGTGGAACATGTCGAACAGGTCTTCGGCATGGTTCAGACGATTGCCACCGCTACCGAGGAACAATCTGCCACCGCAGAAGATGTCAACCGCACCATGGTCAGCATAAATGACGTCACTCACCAGCTGACCGTCTCGGTGGGGGAAATCAAAGGCACATCAGAGAATTTTGCCAGACTTGCTTCCGACCTTCAGCAGATGGTCGGCTGGTTCAGACTGTAAAATCAAATATGCCCACAAAGGGAGGAATAAAATGTTCACCCGCATCACAACAGTTGCAGCAGCAATATTGGCCATTTCTGCTTCCATCGCAACAGCCGACGAGATCAGGATTTCCGGCGGTTCCACATCCATCACCACGGTCATCAACCCGGTCAAACCCGCCTTTGAGAAAACCAGCGGCCACACCATCAACGCCGTAGCCGCCGGTTCCAAGACGGCACTGTTGAAACTGGATGCAGGCGATGTTGAAGTAGCCACCGCGGCACATTCACCGGAAGAGCTGTTCGGAGTCATTGAAAAAGAAAAGATCCAGCTTAAAAACCGCGACAACCTTAAAGTCGTCCAACTTGCCGACGCCACCTCCTATGCGGTTATCGTCAACCCGGTCAATCCGGTTACAACGATTTCCAGGGAGCAACTAAACGGAATTTTCACCGGCAAGATCAGCAACTGGAAGGATGTTGGCGGCAAGGACGCGCCGATCCTGTGCATCATCAGCAATCTGAGTCCTGGTACAAACGAACTCTTCAGCAAGACCTACATGGACGGCAAGAAGATTTCAGTTGAAGGACTGGAGGCCTCCACCGCCGCTGATCTGCGCCAGAACGTGGCCAGCAATCCCGAGTCGATCGGTTTTTTGGTCGCATCCCTGGTTGATTCGAGCGTAAAAAGTGTTGTTGCCCCAGTGATGAAATCCAAACCGATCATCCTGTTGACTGTAGGAGCCCCTTCAGCAAAGGTTCAGAAACTGATCGACTTCATCAAGGCTGAAGGCTTCAAATATATTAAATAGCAGCAACTATTCCAAGGAGGGCTTTAAATGTTCAAACGAGTTTCCGTACTGACTGCAGCAACCCTGGCGATTTCCGTTTCCCTGGCAACCGCTGACGAGATCAAGCTTGGCGGCGGCGGCGCATCCATCGCCACAGTATTCACTCCGGTCAAGACCGCCTTTGAGAAGACCAGCGGTAACAACCTGATCATCCTGCAGAGCACCCCCAAGGATGGCCTCAAACAATTATGGAATGGTCAGATTGAAATAGCGGTAACAGCAGTCGCCCTGGATGGCATGATTGCCGGAGCCGAGAAAGACGGCGTAAAAGTTGACAAGAGTGCGCTGCAAACGATAGAGATCGGTACCAACAAGACCGTAGTAATGGTACACCCTTCCAATCCGGTTGCCAACTTGACTAAAGAGCAGCTGAAAGGGCTCTTCACCGGCAAGATCACCAACTGGAAAGTCGTTGGGGGCAAAGACGCCCCGGTACTTGTAGTGTGGGGCAAAAACTCTCCGGGCCAGAATGCCCTCTTCACCAAGGTGATTCTGGATGGCGAGAAGATCGTTGCTGATAACCTGGAGACCACGGATTATAAAGGAATCAAAGAAACTGTTGCTGCAAACCCTGAAGCAATCGGCATCGATCCGCTCGGTATGGTTGACGATTCTGTCAAAGGAATCAAACCATCTCCTGAAGCTAACAGCCCGATCCTGATGATAACCAAAGGCAACCCGTCAGCAGCGGCTCAGAAGCTGATCAGCTTCATCAAGACAGAAGGCAACAAGTACATAAAACAGTAATAATCTGATTGGAGATGGTTGAATTTTAAAAAGGCCGGGGAACCCCGGTCTTTTTTTGTTGCCTGGCTATACTGACGGAAGAAAGTACGCTGATCATGCTCGGACAACCATCAACCTGACGCCCCACCCCGGACAGGCAGGTTGAATTAAATTTTGAGCCGGTTGTGTAAAATATTTCTAGTGGTAACATTTTAACATTACGTCCATATGCAAGATATCCGCAAGTCCCGCTAATATGCAGATGATTGGAGGGGTTGCCCTATGATAACGAAACAGATACGGCGCAGTTTCACCATCATTACCACCTTAATCATTCTGACCATTCTCTTTTCTTCAGTTGCGTTTCCCGCACCGGCTGTCCCGGTCACATTCAGCATCCTGCACACCAACGACTTCCACGGTCAGATGGAACCGGTCGCCAGTAACCCCGGCAGCGCACGTGTTGCCCAGGTGGTCAACGATATCCGCACTTCCGCGGGCGCCTCCAATGTACTCCTGGTCGATGCGGGGGATCAAATGCAGGGCAGCCTTCTTTCAAACCTGCAAAATGGTGAGCCTGTCATAGCCACATATAATTCCATGGGCTACAACGTGGCCACCTTCGGCAACCACGAATTCGACTGGGGTCAGACCACCCTGTCGGCCCGAACGACACAGGCCGCCTATCCCTACGTTACCGCCAATATCGTAAAAAATGACACGGGCAACTGCGCCACGGCAGGCTGGACTAAACCAGATTTTGCCGCCGCCCCATATCAGGTCCTCACTGCCGGCATCGCTCCCAATACCGTCAAAGTAGCTTTCATCGGTGTCACCACTCTCGAAACGCCCGCTATCGTTATCCAAAGCGCCACAGCCGGTCTCTGTTTCAAAGACCCTGCCGATTCCATCCTCCACTATTACGACACCATGAAGAGCCAGGCGGACGTGATCGTGGTACTGAGCCACCTCGGTTACATGGATGGCGGGTACGGTTACGGCATCCCGGTCTACGGTGACCAGACTCTGGCCTACATGCTGAACAGCGCCGGCAAGCCTGCCGACCTGATTGTGGGGGGACACAGCCACACGAACCTGACCGCTGCAACCGTGGTGGGAAGTACAACAGTTGTGCAGGCCTATTACAATGGGCGCACGGTGGGTCGCGCCGATGTGACCGTCGGGACCGATGGCTCGGTTGGCATTGCCTGGTCGAGAACCACCGGCTTCACTGCCGGCGCCAAGGATCCCGTCATTGACGCGCTCGTCACAAGCTATGTCACCGACCCGGATTATCTGGCCCTGATCAACCAGCCCATCGGTTATTCGTCCGTTGACCTGGCCAGGGATTACAACGGCGACAACATGATGGGCACCTTCATCGATGATGCCATATACAACTACCTGAACAGTGATGCCGAACCTGCTAACGACGTTGACATGTTCTTCAACAACGCTGGCAATCTCCGTACCGACTGGTGCTACAGTAGTGGCATCTGGGTTACGACCGGATGCACGACCGCCCTGCACGCACCGGCGCTACTCACCTATGGCAACATGTACCAGGTTCTGCCCTTCGGCAACTCCACCGTCGTCGGCCAGATGACCGGGGCCCAGATCCTGGAGTTGCTGCACCAGTCCGCCACCCTGTTCAAGGGTGCAATCCAGCCGGCCGGTATTCGCTACTCGTTTTACTCCTACACGGATACCAACCCCGGCCCGCAGCCCTATGCCTGGGGTGGTTTCGATGTCACGGTCTACAATAAAACCACTCATGCCTGGGAAGGGCTGGATCTGAAGAGAACCTACCGGGTCGGCACCAACGAGTTCCTGGCCCCGGCCGGCCAGGACGGTTTCACCCCTTTCAAATACATGACAAACATCACCTACTGGGGTGACATGCTCAATGCCGTTAATGCCCATGTCGCCGCCAATTATGGTACGACGGACAGCGCATACGAGGGACCAGGCGGTGACGGACTGCTTGACGGCCGGATCGTCCGGGACGGCACTGGCGCCGGCGGCAGCATCGTCCCGCTGACAGTCCTACACCACAACGACTCCCACGG
>Ga0209212_1001072_pt1 | contig 46768 bp, 31 predicted proteins | sample RifGroC2_FD_183996 | JGI IMG/M metagenome (GOLD analysis project Ga0209212, IMG submission 183996) | Groundwater microbial communities from Rifle, Colorado, USA - Groundwater C2 (SPAdes) (version 2) | ecosystem: Environmental > Aquatic > Deep subsurface > Groundwater | place: Rifle, Colorado... | reverse complement strand
ATAATAGAAGATAGTGATGATCGAATTATAAATCCCCTGTATCAGCTTCCCCTATGTGTTCTTTTTTTTCACGCCTTTTCATTGGTTTGTACAGTAATTTGAGATCAATTCACAAAAGTTTAAGCTATTTTTCTAGATTATCAGTTTGATTCAGTGAAACTATATGTAATTTACATATGATTATATAAAAAAGAGAGGTAATTCAAATTGTTTAAAAGTGCGTATCTCAATCAGGTCTATGCTAGTTTGTCTCAAAGGTATTCTGATCAACCAGAATTTCTTCAAGCAGTTGAAGAATTCGTATCATCTATTGATGTTATGGTAGATAAGGATCCAAGAATTCAGCAGAATGCGATTATTGAAAGAATTGTTGAACCCGAAAGAAATATCAAATTCAGAGTTTCATGGGTAGATGACAAGGGTAAAGTTCAAGTCAACCGCGCAATGAGAGTTCAATTTAACTCTGCAATTGGACCTTACAAAGGTGGTATCCGTTTTCACCATTCAGTCAATGAATCAATTATGAAGTTTTTAGGTTTTGAACAAACATTCAAGAATTCCTTAACCGGTCTTCCCATGGGAGGAGCGAAAGGCGGATCAGATTTTGACCCTGAAGGCAAAAGCGATAATGAAATTATGAGATTTTGCCAAGGATTCATTCTTGAACTCTACAGACATATCGGACCAAGAATGGACGTTCCAGCTGGTGACTTAGGTGTTGGAGCAAGAGAAATCGGTTATATGTATGGCATGTACAAGCGTATTGAAAATGAATTTAGCGGTACATTCACATCCAAAGGCATTGAATCCGGTGGATCACTCGGCAGAGCAGAAGCAACTGGTTACGGTCTATGCTATTTCGTTGAAGAAATGTTAAAAACATACAAAAATGACTCCTTTAAAAATAAGAGAGTCATCATTAGCGGCGCAGGTAAAGTTGGTTTGATGGCAGCTGTCAAAGTCCATGAACTCGGTGGAAAGGTAGTTGGAATGAGCGATCTTTCCGGTGTTATCCATGATGAAAATGGTATGGATTTAGAACTCATCAAGACATTATCAAAAACGAGTGCTCTTGTCATGAATCAATATAAATCTTATCATCCAGAAGCTATCTACAGCCCAATAAACGCAGATATTTGGAAAATCCCATGTGATATCGCAATGCCATGTGCGACACAAAATGAAATTTATATCGAGTCAGCAAAAGATCTAGTTGCCAATGGATGCTGGTTGGTTGCTGAAGGCGCTAATATGCCAACAACAATTGAAGCTACTCAGTATTTCAGAGATAACAATATCCTCTTTGCTCCAGGCAAGGCTGCAAATGCTGGAGGTGTCGCAGTTTCTGGACTTGAAATGACTCAAAATGCTATGTTCTTAAATTGGACATTTAAAGAAGTTGATGCTAAGCTTCATGAAATTATGGAAAATATCTTTAAGAAGTGCTATGAAGCATCCTTAATTTATACTGGTAAACCAGATGACCTAGTCGCTGGAGCAAATATCGCAGGATTCCTCAAGGTTTATTATGCGATGCTGCAGCAAGGTGTTTAAGGTATAGATTAACAATTCACAATGTAAAGAGAATATCTCAAAAGGTATTCTCTTTTTTGATGTGAACGAAGATTGAAGTTATGGAATTGTTCACGATTCTATGACTTTTTATGCTAAAATTTAATTAAATACGCAAATGAGGTTATAGGATGAATCAAACATTTAAAATTTTAGCGATTGGAAACAGTTTCAGTGAAGATGCTATTGCATATCTTTGGGACATCGCATCTCTTAATCATGTTCAGTTCACATTGGGAAATCTCTTTATTGGAGGTTGTGACCTGGAAACACACTGGAAAAACGCAATAACTCCAAACATGGAATATACCTATTACAAAAACATGACTGGACAATTCATTGGGACACCATCATCACTTATCAAAGGTCTCATGGATGAATCCTGGGATATCATCACATTGCAGCAGGCATCACATAAAAGCGGCCTCAAAAATACGTACGAACCTTATTTATCGCATTTGATCAATTTCATAAAAAAACATCAGCCGAAAGCTAAAATCTATTGGCACAAGACCTGGGCATATCAAAAAGATTCAAATCATCCAAACTTTGTCGATTATCATCGTGATCAGATTTTTATGCATGAATCCATCGAGAAAGTAGTTCAAAACACTGTTATTAAGCATAAGGGTATCGATGGTATCATCGATACAGGCAGCATTATCCAGGCTTTCAGAGGTACATCGTTTGGGGACACTCTGACCCGCGATGGCTTTCATCTGTCTTTAGATTTAGGCAGATATATTGCTGGATTAACATGGTTTTTTAAAGTTAATCCTGTTCCAATCGAAAAAGTCAATCATTTGAGCTGGATTTCAGAAACTAACATCAAGGTGATTGAAAGTGTTTTTGATAAATAAAGAATTTAGTAAATGATAGATATCTAATTCCTGGTATAACAGAAAAACCTAATTTTTTCTATTGTCGCAAGACAATATAAGTGATATATTTAGAATAATAGAGATTATCGACAACGGAGGTTTCACATGAGTGAAGATACAAGCAGCATTCAAAAGAAAGCTTTTTTAAATGCAATCGTTATTTTATTCATTTTACTCGTTTTAACAGGTATCCTGACCTACTTCATACCAAGTGGAAGTTATGAGTATACCCTTGTTGATGGTATTGAAACAGTTGTTCCCGATTCGTTCCATTACACCAATGCCGGAAATATTGCATTTTACCGTATTTTTACTGCACCGTTTGAAGTTTTGTTCAGTGATGGAAATACGATTATCATCGCGATTATTCTCTTCCTATTGATCATTGGAGGAAGTATAAAAATACTAACGAAAATAGGTGTCATTGAGCATATTATCAGTTCGATTATTCAGAAGTTTAAAGCGAAGAAATATCTGTTGCTATCCATGATTACTTTGATTTTCATGTCCGTTGGCGCTTTTATCGGGGTATTTGAAGAAGTTATTCCGCTCGTTCCTATCATGATCATTTTGAGTAAGAAGCTTGGCTGGGACACAAAAATCGGGCTTGGCATGAGTATTTTAGCGGCTGGATTTGGATTCAGCGCTGCGATTACCAATCCTTTTACAATCGGCGTTGCACAGCAATTGGCACAACTCCCTTTATTCAGCGGATTTTTGTATAGAATCATTATTTTCATCATCGTCTATGCTCTATTAGATTTATTCCTAATTTACTCAGCGAAGAAGATTGATACGAAACCATCTTTCGATGATTTCGGATTTGAATACGAAAAGCCAAACAAGAAGAGCTTGATTTGGACATCTGTTTGTTTCGGTTTGATGTTTCTAAGCATTGCGTTATCCCCATTTGTCCCATTCCTGCAAGATTATAATCTGATCTTGATTGCTTTATATTTCCTTTTGGCTGGTTTAGGAGCAGGATTCTTTAGTGCACTCGATAACAAAGAAGTCCTAAGGACATTTCTTTCAGGATCGCTTTCTATGGCACCAGGCATCATATTAATTATGCTTGCCACCGGTGTAAAGCATTTGATCACAATTAGCGGAGTCATGGACACAATCCTCTATAACGTTGTCAATGGCATGGAGAATCAATCCAACTTTTTTGTCATCTTAGGTGCTTTCTTCTTTACGTTGGCAGCTAATTTCTTCATCGGTAGCGGCAGTGCGAAAGCATTTATCATTATACCGATACTCAATCCACTGCTCGATCTAGCAAACATTTCCAGGCAGCTTGGTGTTCTTGCATTTCAACTCGGTGATGGCTTCAGTAACATGTTTTATCCGACCAATGCCGTCTTGCTGGTTGCTTTAGGACTTGGTAGTTTCTCATATTCGAAATGGTTTAAATGGACAGTCTTACTTCAACTCGCAATCATCGTTTTATCAGTTTTATTCTTATTCATAGGATTGAAGGTGGGTTATTAATGTTTAGTTATCCCAAAGACTATGAAGACAGCAAGGCACAGCTTCAATTAAAAATTGATCATTTAAAAAAAGAAGGATTTGAAATTACTGAATCCTCACATGAAATTGCTCAACATCTCTTCATAGACAGAATAGTGATCAAAGCTAAAATAAAACCAAAAAACCGACTTGTCATCGATTCTGGACTCCATGGGATAGAGGGCTATTTAGGTCATGCCTGCATAATTGTATTTCTTGATGAGTTTCTTCAAAAAATATCACCAGATACCGAGATTGTTTTATATCATCCCTTAAATCCTTTCGGGATGAAATATTATCGAAGAAATAATGAGAATAACGTGGATCTCAACAGGAATTTTTCATCAAACCAGTTTTCGAGTGAAAATCCAGGATTTGAAAAAGCGATTGCGTTTTTTAAGCCTAGAAAATACTCAGGAATCATGAGAGCAAACCTCTCATTCTATTTCAATGTGATCAAAATGATTTCGAAATTTGGAACCTCCACATTGAAAGAAGCCACATTATTAGGTCAAAAGATAGCGAAAGAAGCTATTTATTATAGCGATACGAAATATCAAAGTTCAACAATCTTTGTTCTTAATGAAATAGAAAAAAACTTTGAAGACATCGAGCAAGTCATTTGGTTGGATTTGCATACCGGATACGGACCTCGATATCAAATGAGCATCGTTAATTCGAAACAAGAAAAAGAAAATAATTTGGAATTCAGCAAGCATATCGATTACCCCCGGGTATTAGGATTGAATGCAGATGATTTTTATGATATTGATGGGGATATGATTGAAATGATTTATTCTATGAATGCTAAAAAGGAGAAACCTGTTTCACTCTACGCAACTTGTTTTGAATTTGGAACTTTAGGTGAATCCATTTTTAAATCGATTCAGAGTTTAAAAGCGATGTTATTTGAAAACTCCAGTTATTTCACTCCTCAAAATTCAAGATTTAAAGCTTATACGCGTCAATTGATCAAGAAGCAATTTATGCCTTCAGCACTTGAATGGAGAACGAAAGCTTACGCAGATTTCAAAAAATCACTAACTGGAATTCTCAAATACAAAAGAATTATTGAGAATTGATTCCCTACATATAACAATGTTTTAAGCAAATATAACAGTAATCAGTCATAGCATCTATAAAACAAAAGATAAACGAATGAAAATATGCTATGATTAAATCAATAATGAATAGTGAGGTCTCAACATGGAATTATATATTTATGCTGGTATTGGTGTTTTAGTCATTATAGTCATAATCATCTTGGTTAACTCGAAAAAACGCTCAAAAGGGGAATCTGAAGCCCTTCGTGAGATTGGTGAATCCGATCCCAAAAGGGATTATTACGTGTTATCCGATATATTGTTTCATGATGGTATCCGTCAAGCGAAAATCGAACATTTGGTAATCAATACTTCAGGAATACACTCTGTTCTCGAATACAAGCATGAAGGAGAAATCAGTGGTGATAAAGATGATGATGAATGGTCTTATGAATACAAAGGTGTATCCGATGTATTCGATAATCCAATTCATACGGCGCATAACCTAAAATTATCTATTGACAAGGTGCTTAAAAAGGATTATCCTTTATTCTTTTATATCGTATTTCCTGAAAATTCCGAACTGAAAAGAAAAAGGATGGATTTCCCTGTTCTTTTATCACATGAATTGAAGGATGAAATGAATAAGAACTTTAAGTCAAGGAAGAAAATTTCATCAAATGATGTTAAGTTGATTTATGATCTTTTTCTAAAAGTAAAAAATAGATAATCAACTGAATTGCACACGAAAAACTGTTAAAATCGAACAAAAACGACCTAACCAGGTCGTTTTTTACTTTATTTCAATCTATTGATTTTGTTTGCTGCAATTTTCGCAGTTACAATCGATGTTGGGAATCCTGAGGGAGAAAATGACCAATGACTGGATTGAAAGACATTTGGAAATGGAGTTTGGATCGAACGAGCAATTCTAAACAGCTTATGTTCTACCGGAATGCTTCCGCTGAACGACCAGCCCGTGATTGCCCCTCCGGTATTATTCAATCTTGATTCGATTGTCAAAGGTGTGGCTTCGAAATACCGGATAATCTTTGATTTCCATCCAGATAGTAGTGTATCTTCAAGAACATTGATGATTGACTCTGAAAGATGTTTCTTCAAGAGATCGTATAGTCCTTCCTTTTGAATATATTTCGAAAGATCATAATTGAATAACGTGCTGATGATGACAGCTGACTTTCCTTCTGGAGCAAGCGATGGATCTCTGACAACGGGAACCGAGATTTCATATGTCGTATATTGGGCAAAGTCTGTCAACCATTGAGCCAGTGCTTTCTTTTTTTCATCTGCATCCAGGCTTTCCAAGTTCTTCATCAATGATTGATCTGACAGTTTAAGCTTAGAGAGACCTTCAGCGGTTGGCATGTAAAAAATGTGACCGGAAAACTTATCTTTGAAATACTCTTTCGGCAAATCAACTGTGACATACATTTGATAAAGCGAATCATTGCCTTTGGCTGAAGCTAGCTTTTGTTTGGTTTCCTGATAGTTGATTTCAGTATGATCAACACTTCGGTACATCGCATTCAAGTCTCCGCACCAAAGAAGCGCGTCATACGGGTATGGATTTTCTTTATGGAACGCGATCTGATTGGAAATATCAATCTTATCGACTTCGTGATCTGTTTTGATTGTTCCACCCTTACTTAAAATATAGTCCCTGATGCCATTGATGATTGTTCTGGTTCCACCGACTGGGTAATAATAATCACTATGCATCTTCAGATAGCTTAAAGCGAAGAATGATGGTGTATCCGTGAAAAAGTGTTGGCTGATGGCATCAATCAAATCCTGGTTTTTTGTATACTTGGAAAGATAGATTCGAATTGGTGTTTTTAATTTTTCAATCTTTCCAATGGTGAATGTATATTTAAACATCCAGGGTACTATGGTTTTCATCAGGTACTTGGCATCTGTTTTTGGATTTAGGAAGAGTGGATTATCTATATCATAAAGTACTTCCATATATTTCGATATTTTCTTGATATCGTTGAAGATGTCCGTGATTGCCTGAGATTCATCTGGGTATGATGAAATAAGGAGTTCTTTATAAGCTCCATAGTTATTTGAAGGATGGATTGAAATAATATTTTTACCGATACCCATGTCTACAACGTTTGGAATGAAGTCTACATGAATGCCAAGCTGTTTCAACATCGGAAAAAGCGTACCAGAGTTCTCAACACCTCGGATGCCGTGATCAAAAACGAAACCATCACGCTTGAAACTACCAACCAAACCACCTAAATCTTCAGATTTTTCAAGAAGGGTGACTTGATGTCCGTCATTGGAAAGATATGCTGCAGCGGTCAATCCGGAGATTCCTCCACCAACAACCACGATTTGTTTTTTCATTTTAATTCTCCTATATTCATGATGATGACAATCATTTAATTTTTTTGAGATACTTTCTTGTTGAATCAGCAGCAAGCTTTCCAGTAATCACAGCAACTGGAACGCCAGCCGGACTGAAGGACCATTGCCCCGTCTGATAGACATCAGGTAGGATGGTTCGAATGGATCTGGTGATCTGAGACATTTTACGCTTGACTGGAATCGGTTTATTTTCATAACCCCAGCCGATAATCGCTCCATCTGTGCTTCCCGTTCTTTTTTTGAATGTCAAGGGTGTGGAACTGAATGTTTCGATGATGTGGTCCTTGAGACCAGGATAGATTGATCTTGATAAAACTTCGATCATGTAGGTTTCAGTAAATGTCTTGAACTCTTGATAATAGCCGACCTCTTCGATATGTTTCACGATGTCGTAATCCATCAAGACAGAAATGATCAAACCAGTCTGACCTTTTGGTGCGAGTCTTTGATCTCTTAAGACGGGTATCGATATTTCATAGGTATTGCAATCTAAAAATTTTTTAAGCGATTCAGAAAATGACGACATATCGCTGGTCTTTTCTAGTTTAACCTTGCTCATGCCAACCGTTTCAGGGGTGTAGAAGAAGTGTCCGCTGGATACTTTTTTAAAGTATTCGGGATCCATATCCACGGTTGCATAAACAGTCAGAACGGATTCTGCGCCAGATTTATCATTTAGAAATTCACGTTGTGAGATGATTTTATCTATGTTGCCTCTATTGCTCAAGGTTGAAGTGTCTACCTGTTGATATAAAGATTTAAGATCTGCAGCCCAAATCAGTTTTTGATAAGGATAGGTGTTTCCAAGAGTGTCTTTGACTATTCTTGATTCTGTATTGATAGAATCAATTCTTGTATTGGTTTTAATCATTCCGCCATGATTGGTGATATAGCTTTCCAATGCTTTTGGCAATTCACCAGTACCGCCTTTGGGATAGTGATAGTCGAAATAGATGCTGAAGTACCCTAGGGCGAAGAAAGCAGGAGTAGATTTAAAGAAATGCTGAGCAATCATGTCAATCAATTCCTGATTTTTAGTATACTTTTGCAAGTAAGGAACAACAGGTACAGTCAATCGATCAATTTGAATCAAGGTTGGGACAAATTTGAAGAACCATGGAATCAATGTTTTAATGACATATCCAGGATTAGACTTAAGGTCCATGATCATTGGATTATCGATGCCATAAAGGACATCCATATAACTTAGTATTCTTTTAATCTTTTTAACAATTTTTTTGATGTCTTTTTCATCCTGGGGAAACAATGAAATCAACATCTGTTCATAGGATATGAGATCGCTAGCCTGAGATAATGATATGATTTGGTCTTTAATGCCCATTGTTACAGGACTTCTGTTAAAATCAAGATCAATTCCTAAATCGCGTAACATCGGTTTGACGACGCCAGAACTTTCTATCGAACGGATGCCGCCATCAAAAAGAAACCCTTTGAAGTCAAAAGAGTTGATGAGACCCCCGATGGTTTCCTGTTGCTCTAATAAAATTGGCTTATACCCGTATTTGCATAGGTAAGAGGCTGCAGTCAGACCTGATATGCCGCTGCCTACGATGACTGCATCATAACGGCCTAACTCTTTAGACATCCTTCAGTCCCACCATTTCCATGCTTAAATCATAAACTTTCTTGCTCAACTGTCTATCTCTTGCGTGTTCTGCAGGAAGTTCATCGATGGTCAAGTTGAAGAATCTACCAGATACTTTATCGAGTTCTGGAGCCGAAGCGAGGTAATAAATCGCTTTTCCTGAGATGATTGGATCCTTCAGGAAATGAGAGGTCACATGCTTGAAAAAGAAGCGGTATAACCAGCCGTTGTTGCTACCGATCGCAGTTTTTACAGCGCCTGGATGACAGCTGTTGATGGTGACATTGGTATCTTTTAACTGATCATCAAGTTCAAGTATTGTCAGAAGCTGTGCTGTTTTTGATTGACCATAGCCCTTGAGACCTGTATATATTCTTCTTTTGAAATTGATATCTTTGAGCTTGACAGAACTGAAACGATGTCCTTCGGAGTTGACTTGAATGATTCTTGATGGAGCGCTTTGAATCATTGTTGGCAAGAGCAGTTTTGTGAATAAAAATGTACTTAAATGATTGACAGCGAAGCACAGTTCGATACCGTCATCGTTGTATAGCCTTCTTGTAGAATGGATACCGACACTATTGATGAGAACGTCAATTCTCGGATACCTTGAAAGAATAAGAGAAGCAGCTTTTCTCACTTGATCAAAGTTGCTGAAGTCAGCAACTACGATATCAACTTCAATACCATGTTTTTCAATCAGTTCTGCTTGAATCGGAAGTGCTTTGGCTTCATTTCTGCAGACTAAAACGAGATTGGATTTTGATGCAGCCAAAATTTTGGCAGTCGAAAGACCGACTCCCGAGGTTGCGCCGGTTATGATTGTTAATTTTCCAGCCATGGAGGTAGTGCTTTCTTTCTGCACAGCCTTGCTGTTCTTCATGAAATTCAGTTCTTCAGGCCATTTCATCAGTTAGTCCCCCTACTTATCCAAAGAAAACACGCATGAACCAACGGTAAAATTTTCTGTATATCGGGATACCGTTATTGATATCTCCCCAGATGTCATAGTAATCACGCTGTTCAATAATTTGACCGTTTTCATGTATTTTTAATCTTGTGCTGCCGTACATCGGCGTGCTAGGAAATATCCTGAATTTCATGGTCATGATCCACTCAAACATGATGATGTTTTCGTTCTTTGTTACATTTAAAATATCCATATGCAAGCTTCTGCATCTTTTGGTTAGTCTTGCACACATCGCCTTGAAAGGGACGATTCCATTGATTTTTTGAATAGAATCATGGAATTTGATTTCATCATGATAATAAGGAAATATGTGAGACCAGTCGGGCTTTCCTTGCTTGTTATAGGTTTTTGACCACTGACTGTAGATGGTATCCACATCAAGCGGCTTTAATACGTTATTATTTTCTTGTTGCATGGGGACGCTCCTTAATAAACACAATAAATATTATATTTATTATAACATTTTTATAAATGAGTTTATTTGATAAAGCAATTGGGATGAATATCTTTATTTGAAATACGGTATAATGAGAGTAATTAACATAGGATTTACCGAAATAAATAGATAAAAATTGAATGATTTTGCAGTTTTGTATTGGAGGAACTTATGAAATATGAAGTTGTATATTTTACAAGAACAGGTAATTCAAAAAGAGTTGCAGAAAAGATCTCAAGCAAATTAGGAACAGATCTTGTCGAAATTAAAGATCATATGCGGTGGAACGGGTTTATCGGTTATATGAGAGCTGGTTTTTATTCAACCATGGATAAGAAGGTTCAAATCACTTTAAGCGAACCGCTGAAAGATTATGATGAACTCATTGTCGTTTCTCCTTTGTGGGCTGGGGGATTGGCATCAGCAACCAGGTCTTTTTTAAGTATGCTTCCAAGAGGAAAAGTTCATCTTGTAGTCACATCGATTGGAAGTATGATCAAGGATAGATCAGGATACATATCTGTGACAGACATTATCGAGAGAAGTCAATCGGAAGATGATGTCATCGAAAAGTTCACAAGTCATTTCATGCATGACTTGATAGAATGAAAAAGGAGTTTTGATCGTGATGAAAATAAAACGATATGCGTCGAGCGGGGATTATTTGAAAGATATTGAACCGTTGTTGTTAGAAAACGAATACTTAAATAATTTAATGCTGGGGATATTATATAAATCAAAAGATAAACCAGCAACATCAAGTGATCTTTATCTAATGATCAGTCACGAAGATCGTTTTCTAGTTGGCATGATTTCGGGCTTATATCTGATATTGTATGCAAATACGGATCTGGAAGAGTTTTATGAGCAACTGGCTAACTACTTGATGGAACATGATATCCAGTATCCAGGAATTATCGGTCCTGTTGCCTGCTGTGAAGCTTTCAAGAAAGCATTTGAAAGTAAAACAAAACAAAGCATGAAGTTATTAATGAATCAGAGAATTTTTATTATCAACGAGGTGAAACAATTCACAAAGCTAGAATCAAATATAGAGTTAGCTAAAGCAAGCGATATTGATTATCTAAAGGACTGGATGTTCGATTTTTTGGAGGTAGCGAAAGAAAATCCGACATATGAACATGCTAAACATAAAGTAGAAGAATTGATTTCAAGCAAATCCTTATATTTATTAAGATACAAAGATCAAATTGTATCGATGGCTGCAAGCACAAGGCCATTCATGAATGGAGTTTCCGTCTCTTTTGTTTATACGCCAAACCGCTTTCGCAATCACGGGTTCGCAAGCAAGTGTGTGGAGCTTCTGACTGAAAAACTCTTAAAAACGTATGATTATTGTACATTGTATACTGATCTTTCTAATCCGACTTCAAATAGCATATATCAGAAAATCGGTTATCGACCAGTTGGGGATTCAGCAGTATATGTTAAATGATTGTTGCTGCTTTCATCATACTATCCATAACCTATTAAAAACTTAGTTTTATAGTATACTAACGAATTCATGGGTTTTATATTATAATACAAATAGACATTTGAGTTCGCTCAACTGACAATCATTTACAATCTCCACAGTTCGGTGATCATAGGCTAAACGATATTAAATTGCCAATTCATCATGTTTATTTATCGCATAAATGAGGTGTCACTCTGAAAAAAAATATTACTGAAGTTGCCAAAGAACTTAACTTGTCAACGAGTACAATATCAAAAATAGTCAATGGAAAAGGTCGGATTAGTCAGGAAACCCGCGACCGAGTTCTTAAGTATGTCGAAGAATCAGGATATGTGGCGATGTCATCCGCACGGATCTTAAGCAGCAAAAAGAGTTGGACAATCGGCGTTATCTATTCCGATATTTCTCTTATCGGTTTTGAGCATCCATTCTTTTCCCATATTCTCCAATCATTCAAATCGCAGGTTGAGCGTGCTGGTTACGAAATCGTTATGATTGTGAGTAAACTTGGAAATAGCGAACTTACCTATCTGGATTGGTGCAGGAATAAAAAGGTTGATGGAGTTTTAATCGTCATGGGAAACATCAACAATCCCAATATTATTGAACTGGTTCAGTCAGATATTCCGACCATATCGACGGATATTGTCATGCCCAACTTATATTCTGTGATCTCAGATGACTATAAAGGCGTTGAACTGTACATTAACTATGCGGTTAGTAAAGGATATAAGCGCATCGGTATTGTATCCGGGCCTTTTTCTGCACGTTCATTTTATAATCGGCTAGAAGCATATAGAAATCTCATGAATCAAAAAGGTCTGACCTATGCTGAAACGGATATCGTTGTAGCTGATGGCTTTGGATATGATGAAGGCTTTGTTGTAGGGGAGTTTATTGCAAGTCTTAAAGATCGACCCGATATCTATCTCGTAACATCAGATGTTATTGCTTTTGGCGTTATTCGCGGTTTGGAATCCAAGGGGTTTAACGTACCCAATCAAATCGAAATCGTTGGATATGACGACATTGACTTTTCAAAGCACTTTACGCCTCCATTAACAACTATTAAACAAGACACAGCAAAAATCGGATTTCAAGCAGCAAATCAATTGATACAAATGATTGAAAATCCAACGCAAAAAAAACAGACTATTACACATGTACCTGTGGAAATCGTCATTAGAGAAACGACTAAATAAATATTGATATTGACAATAACATTTAAATCGAATATACTACATATGTAAACGCATACACGGCATTTAGGGATTTCATCGTAGGGCAGAATAATGAAGTCCTTTGTTATTTGACTAAAAAAGGAAATCGTTTTCTCAAAAGCTTGTCGTGTTGTCGCTATTATTTTTTGCAGTTTAGGAAATCGTTTTCTCAAATCATAAGAGGTGGCAAATGAAGAAGATTTATTCTATGGTATTATTTGTATTTATCGCTTTAATTTTTACGATCAGCATTCCTTTTACTCTTTATGCTGCAGAGGAACCATCAAGAACAATTACTGCAACAAGCACACACGTGCTTGGAGATGCAGGTGTCGCTATTGACACATCTGCAATTAAGGTCAAAGGAACTTTTGGTGAGACGATGTTGAATCAAACAACACTCACAAGTACGAGTCCTGAGGTTACTGTTGGTCTGAATTCTGTCATAGTCAGCCAAAAGGGTACTTATGATGTAACAATGACCTATCAAAGTGTAACATACGCGCTTAAGTTTTTTATTAAGGATGTAATGGATACGGAATATGTACTCTATGATGAGTCTTTTACATATCCTAACGGCGCTCTGCCAAGCGAACTTAGAAGATTCAACAACGTTGGAGCAACTGGTGGTTCTGCAGCAATAGATGGTGAAAGATTATTGCTCAGCCCATTTACGATTGTCTTGTTTCCTGCATATTTGCAAGGATTTACCAACTATGTGATTGAATCCGATATGAAGATGATTGCTGCAGATAATGCTTCAAGATGGACTTCCATCATGTACCGGTATGCAACTGAGAATTATTATCAGATGGCAATCAGACAAGATGCAAGCGCTGCAAATGGTGTTGAGTTTGCAAAACGCAGCAATGGAGGATGGAATGTAGCTAAGACTACTGCATTTACTGAAGCGCTGAATCCCGCTACAACCTATCAGCTTAAGGTGGATGTGAAGGATTCAACTGTCAATCAATACATCAACGATACGTTATTGACAACATACGAATCCGCATTTGATTATAAGTATGGTTTTATTGGTGTTCAAGCAGATAACGCAACTGTGTATTATGACAATATTAGAATTACTTTACCTGTACCCTATGTTGAAATAGAACGTCATCAATTCCAGCAAGTTGCTGATGTTTATCATCCTTCAGATTCTATCATTGCACCGGCAACAACTCTTGTTTGGTTCAATGAAGCCTCACAAATGGAAGATTTAACATCAAGCGTAAGACCCGCAACAGCAATATTCAGAATCAATAATGATTTAGATATAGTTGATGAAGATGGTTTAGTTTATCAATCGCTTTATGATACATTGGTTGAAATTGATGGTTTGGTCATTCCCGGATTTTATATTGAAAATCAAGATTTAGCGGTTTTGGTCGCTGAAGAACTGAAACTCTTTGGAATCCTTGATGTATTCGTCTTTTCAAAAGATGCTGAATCCATCATCGCTGCTAGAGAAATACACAGTTTGATCCGTGGTGTGCTGATCTTTGATTTTATCGATCAGGAAGAACTTACTGTAGAAGATCTTTTAGATGTTAGAAGAGAAACAAACCGTGCGCAAGCACTTGCAGCAGTTTTACCTGTTGATCTGGTATCTCGTGGTCAAGTGGAATATCTTCAACAGCGTTTAATGACCATATGGGTCCAGGCAGCTGACAATGATGTTAGCCAATACCGAGCAATTTTATCAGGAGCGCAAGGTATCATCACACAAAATTACGAAAACCTTTTTGCAAAATATGAATTATTCCCAGAAAACACCCAAGTGAGAAGACCTATGATGATTGCGCACCGCGGACTTTATGCAGGCGCACTATCATCAGCTCCAGAAAATACGATTGAAGCAGCATTAGCTTCAGTTGAAAAAGGCGCAGATATCTTAGAGTTGGATGTTTACTTGACAAGCGATCATGAGATTGTGATCATTCATGATGGATCCACTGCACGTACAGCGCCAGATTATACTGCACTCACCGTCTCATCTTCAACATTGGCACAACTCAAAGAAGTCAATCTTGCAGATCCTGTCAGTGGAAGATTAGACTTGAAGATACCGACATTGAATGAATATTTCGATGCATTAAAGGGAAGCGGAGCAGTTATATTTATTGAAATTAAATCGGTTGACTCCATGCTTGTGCATCTTGTTTCTTTACTTATTGAAGAGTATGACATGTACGATCAAGCAGTCATGATTTCCTTTGGTACACAAAATATCATTGACATGAATGAGTTATATCCCGATTTATCGAATGGGTTATTGACTTCATCCGTGCTCAACGCAAATTCAGTGCCATCATCCTTAACCAATGCGATTTCGACTGTTGTTCCTATTAAATCGACCTTAAACACAAGTTATGGCGCTTTAACAAGTGAATTTATCAAATCCGTTATTCATAGAGGCATTACCGTGTGGCCATGGACACTCAATGATTACACAGAACTCAATTCATACTATGGCTATGGTGTAAATGGCATTACAACTGATAATCTTGGATATTATGAAAATACATTTAACCGGATCAATGTCAAAGAATATCCAGGTGTTGTTACATGGGAGAATCGATTGACAGTTAAGATTGAAACAGAGCTTCAGTCACCCAACGGAACAACATATGCATACCGTCCTGAATATATCATGATTGATGATGGAGGAACTGGTGTTGTATTTGATGAATATGGAAAGATTGAATCGATTGAACAGCCAGGGATTTTATATATGTATGCAACATTCGATTCATATTTGCCAGATGGTACCAAAATTACCGTGTTAACTGACATCATCGAAGTTGAAATATTGGCAGAAGTTGTTGAAGAACCTTCATCTTTGGGATTGATTATCGGTATCTCATCGGGAGTATTGTTACTTGCAGCTGGAACATTTGTATTCATCACGATAAAAAAACGTCGTGTTATCATTTAAAAAAATAAAGAGAGAGGTCAGGAAATGAAAAAAATTTGGTATATTTTAAGTATTTTAATGCTTTCATTGATACTTGTTGCATGTGACAAGGATCCAATCGAAGAGCCAATTGAAACTGAACCGATTGTTGATGTTGACACAACAGATCCATTGCTCCTTGGTGTAGCGGATATTGTTGTTGATCAAGGAGATGAAACATTCTCATTAACAGCAGGCATTACTGCAATCGATGATGTTGATGGAACGATTACATCTTCAATCACTTATTCAGGTGATTTTGATGTTGATGTCGTTGGAACTTACATTATCACTTACACAGTGAGTGATGCTGCTGGCAATGTTACATCTTTAACACGTACGATTATTGTTAGAGTAAAACCAACATCTGAACTGTTTTTAATCAATGGAGACTTCAGTGAACCCATTACAGCAGGATGGACACATTGGGCTGGTGAAGGCGGAACAAGCACAGCAACAATCGTTGACGGTGTCTTGAACTATGATATTACTGCCAATGGCGGACAATGGTGGAGTAATCAATTTTCACAACCTGGTTTAGTGATTTCAAAAGGCAAGAGTTATAAACTGGTTTTTGATGCAAAAGTTGATGTTCCCCGCGGTATGGTTGTTAAATTAGAAAATTCATCATATATCGGATTCCTTGAAGAAAATGTGATGATGACAACAGAATGGACAACGTATGAGTATGACTTCTTTGTTACGCTTGATTCTGTTACCAACGGTAAATTAATCTTTGGTGCCGGTACAACGGCAGGCCGTTTGGTAGACGGAAATGCGTTAACAACAATCTACATCGACAACGTTGCATTTATTGAAGTGGAACCAGCAGATGATGAAACAGCTCCAGTGATTACTGGCGCTACAGACAAGACAATTTCCACTGGTGATACCTTTGATCCGCTTGATGGTGTTACCGTATCCGATAACCAAGATATTACATTGACTCCAGCAGATATCGTTATTACTGGCACAGTCAACGTGAATGAAATTGGTGAGTACATTTTAACTTACACACTGAGTGATGAATCTGGTAATGAAGTTATTGTTACTAGAACCATTACTGTTGTTTCCGGACTTGTTCCTTCAACATGGTTGATTCTTAATGGCGACTTTGAAGAAGAACAGCTTACTGCAATGCCACAACCTGCAGAAACAGGATGGGGATGGCATGGAGCAGGCGTATTCACTGCACAGATTAAAGATGGAGTTGCTAAAATTGATATCAAGGATCTGGGCACAGTGACTTATGGTGTTCAATTCTATCTTCAAAATCGCGTGATTGTTCAAGGTCATATCTATCGCGTCACCTTTGATGCGAAAGCTGATCTTCCTCGTCCAATTCAAATTGCTTTAGAAGAAGGAACAACAAGACGTTTTGATACCATCGTCGATATTACGACTGAATGGAATACTTATACAATTGAATTCCAGCATATATTGCCAGGTTATGTCAATGGTAAGTTTGCATTCTTCATGGGTGCAGTAGGTTCAACGTCTGTTCCTACCACTGTATACCTAGATAATATTACTGTAGAAACTATTGAAGAAATCATTGATAACGACGCTCCAGTTTTACGTGGTGTCGATAATATGGTTATTATGAAGGACTTTGCATTTGATCCACTTCAGAATATTACGATTTTTGATGCTGTTGATAAGGAATTGACAGTTGAAGATATCGTGGTTACAGGCGAAGTCGATGAAACAACAGTTGGCGTTTACGAACTCACTTATACAATCACTGACGCTAGCGATCAAACAGCAACCTACACAAGACAAATTGAAGTTAAAGAAGCTGTCGATATGCTTGGTTCAACATTCACACTCATCAATGGCGACATGCAAGTTGATCAACTAGTTCCAATCGCTCAACCTGCAGTTACAGGATGGGGCTGGCATGGAGCTGGAACCTTTACGGTTGCTATTGAAAATGGCATCATGACGCAAGTCATTACCAGTGTAGGCACAGTACCTCATGGAACACAATTCTATCAACAAAATAGAATCGTTGAAACACAAGCTATTTATCGTGTCACTTATGATGCGAAAGTTGATATTGCACGCGCAGTCCGTTTATCACTTGAATCCGGTACGGTTGTCAATTGGTTTGAAATTGTCGAACTCACAACTGAATGGGTTTCATATGAATCATTAATCTATGTTCCAGCAGCTGGATTCAGCAACGGCAAGTTTGCATTCTTTGCAGGTCTTGTTGAAGCAGATTCTCCTGCAACGACATTCTACTTAGACAATGTTGAAATTGAATTAGTAGGCTATATGGTTGATAACAAGGCTCCGATGATGTTTGGCTTGGAAGATGCACAGATTGAAACAGGTTTACCATTCGATCCTCTTCTTAATGTCAAAGTCTTTGATCTTGTTGATAAATCATTAACTCCAGCAAGCATCGTGATTACAGGCACAGTCAACACTGATGTTCCTGGTGATTATCAACTGGTTTATACATTGACAGATCGTCAGGGCAATGTGGTTGAAAAGAGCAGAACAGTCATTGTTACTGAAACAGGCGGCGGCTTGCCAACAAGCTTCAATATCACCAATGGCGACTTTGAAGTTGAACAATTATTACCAGTTGCACAACCAGCAACAACAGGTTGGGGTTGGCATGGATCAGGTGGATTCACAACTGAAATTAAGAATGGTATTGCTACAATTGATGTTTACGAACCATGGACCTTATACTATGGCACACAATTCTATCAACAAAATCGTTCGTTGACTCAAGGTCACATTTATCAGATTTCCTTTAAAGCAAGAGCAGAAGAACCACGTCCAATGCAAGTCAACTTTGAAACTTCAGGTTCAGGATTTGCAGCATATTTTGATTTAACAACAGAGTGGACAACATATACCTATGAATACGAACATAAGACAGCTAGTGTTACGAATGTTAAGTTTGGCTTCTTCCTAGGAAATATTCATGATATGTCTATTCCAACAACAGTTTATCTTGATGATATCGTTGTTACACGTATTCTTGAACTCTCTACAGATGCTGAAGTACCACAAATTTGGGGTGCTCAAGATATTAACTGGAAGTTAGGCAATGCATTTGATCCAATGTTAGGATTAAGAGTTTATGATCATGTTGACAAGACACTTACAGTTGAAGATGTCACAGTTGCAGGATTAGTGAATGTTGATGTTGCAGGCGACTACACATTAACCTATACTTTGACTGACGAAACAGGCAATGAACTTATACTGACTCGTATTGTAACTGTTCTTGAAGCAATTAACTTTATGGATTCACGTATTGTCTTCACTGATGGAGATTTCGCTTTAGAAAATACAATTACGAATCTAGATGCCAATGTTGGTTGGACACTCAAGGCTGGTGCTACACCAGGCACATGGGATCCACATACATTCGTTGATGGAGCAATCAGAATCAATGTCACCAATGTTGCTACCATTCCGCATTCTATTCAATTCTTCCAAAAGAACAGCTTTAAGTCAGAAGCGGGATCAACCTATCTGTTTACCTTTAAGGCAAAAGCAGATGTAGCAAGAGATATTAAGGTTTCCTTTGAAGAATCATCATCATGGCAAGTATTGTCATCTTATATTGTTCCACTATCCACTGAATGGGTAACCTATGAAGTTGTACTACATAACCGTTTACAAAGCCATCCAGATGTTAAGATTGGCTTCTTCCTTGGTTTGATCGAAACTGATAAACCTGAAAGAAGTGTTGCAACTGCAGTATACTTCGATGATGTCTCTGTCGAATTGATTGGATATGTGAAAGATGATCTAGCACCACGTATTTACACAACTCCAGCAACCGTTGTTCAAAATATCGCATTCAATCCGCTGACTGGCATTAAGGTCGGGGACTTTGCTAAGGTTCCAACGGTAGTTGTCACATCAGCAACAGTCGGTCTTGTCACTTACAACGCTGAAACAAATGTTTACACAGTTGATACTTCAGTTGTCGGTGTATATACACTGATTTACACAGTCACTGATATTTATGGAAATGAAACCATCCATGAACGCATACTGACTGTAACTGCACCACTATAAATAATATTTTGGATTTTCCTCCATAAATAATGAAAGGAATGACGAGGAAACAAGTCATTCCTTTTGTTTAATGGTTTGGTTTTCTATGATACAATCAATGTGAAGACGAGGGTTATATATGATTAAGGTCATTCTTTTCGATATGGATGGAACGCTCATCGATAGTGATGCGCTCGTACTCTCCATTTATAATAAATTAATCAATAAATATCCGCCTAAAACTGATTTTTCTAATCTTGATTTAGGTGATGTTTTCGCATCATCTTATCCAGATGTTTTAATAAAGCTTTATGGAGAAGTTAAAGAACTTCACCTTCAAGAAATTTATCGGTTGCATAAAGAATTAAAGCATCAATATCTGCGTACATTTGAAGGCGTTGATACAATGCTTGAACAACTTAAAAAAAATGGATATCGTTTGGGTTTGTTGACTTCTGAAATGCGAAGTATCGCGATGGATGAGCTTGGGATTTTAAAGATCGATCAATATTTTGATCATGTTTTAGCATTTGATGATGTTAAAAAGCCTAAACCGCATCCCGATGGAATTTTTGAGCATATGAAGTTTTTTGGATGCTCTCAAGATGAAATAATCTATATTGGTGATCAGAAATCAGATGGTCTCGCTGCAAATAGCGCATCTATCTACTCAATTCTCCTTGACTGGAGTCAAAAGAAATCACTTGATTATCAGCGTCAATTTGATCATGTTGCACATGATACAGTTGAACTCATGAGAATTATTGAAAGTAAAAATAAAATGGTGATTAGAACCAAAAAGGATAAACCGTTAAGGATTTTACAACTGACAGATCTGCATTTGATGAATGATGAAAAGGATATTCAAACCTATCAGTTGATCAGTGACATGATTTCGTTCTCGCACCCTGATTTCATTGTTTTTACAGGCGACCAGACCATGTCAAAAGATGCTGTCATGCTGTATCAAAAGCTTGGCGAATTTATGGATCAGTTCAAAGTGCCATTTAGCTATGTATTTGGCAATCACGACACTGAAGGTGACTACACGTATCAAGATCTCATTGATGCGATATCGACATCAAAATATTTGATGTTTGATCAAGGGCCAAGTTATTTAGGCTTTTCCAACTGCAATATCTTGATAAAAGATGAGAGCGAGAAACCTATAGGTTCATTGATTATGCTCGATACGCATATTGATGATTTTTATATGATAAATGGCACGAAAACTTGGGGTTATGGTTCGCTTTCAAAAGATCAGATCAGTTGGTATGAAGGTTGTGTAAATCGATATCCGCTTCCTCATCTGATTTTTTATCATATTCCAATTCCTGAGGTGAAAGAAGTTTCTCCAAGTGATGATATCCATAAAGGCGATTATTTTGAATCTCCATGTACACCGCCTGTAAATACCGGATTCTTTGATGTAGCCAAAAATTTGAAGCATGCGAAAGCTATGTTTTTCGGACATGACCATCTAAATGATTACAGTTATAGTAAAGATGGCATTTTGTTGGCATACGGGCGTGTGAGCGGTCATTATGATTACGCGATGCCTGGATTTCCAAAAGGTGCGAGGTTGATTCAGTTTGATCATCAAGGTCATGTGACATCACAGATCATTTTGCATAAAGATTTAATCAAATCAAGTAAAAGTTAAAAGATTTCCTCTTAGTTAAGTATATACGCAATACCAAAGATACCATATCGGATATGGTATCTTTTTTTCACAAAATCAAACCTACTGAATGGCGAATTCGAACGAATCTGGTTTTGCCTATCCCTTTCCACCATAGTTCTAGTTATATTTAGAAATATAGTCATCCATTTTGTGAAAATACATTGACTTTCAAAGTAATTCATATTATCATTAAGATAAATTATACGATTGGCTGAAAAAATCAAGTAAATGGAACTTTTTTATTGTGGTATTCGTTTTACTTTGACTTGCATTTTGATAATGCCAATATATAAAACCAACTTTGTCAACATGATAAGGGGCATATAGAAAAAGACACGAAGGCAATGATTTAATTGTTGTTTTTTGCTTTATAAACAGGAGGATAGAAAATGGTGCTAAAGGATGTTTTGCAAAAGTATGCAAAAACGGAGGATCAATTGATTGAAATCTTACTTGATTATCAGAACGTGAAAAGCAATCATTACATTACGAAAGAAGAAATCATCGAGATTGCATCGTATTTGAGCATACCTGAAAGCAAGGTTTGCAGTGTTTTATCGTTCTACACATTTTTTTCTGATAAACCTAGAGGTAAACACATCATCCAGGTTTGCAAGGATGTGCCGTGCTATGTAAGCTCGGATATCAACGTTTTAAAAATCATTGAAAGGGAACTTGGAATTCGCGTGAATGAAACGACACCGAATCAACAGTTTACTCTAGAGTACACAAGTTGTTTAGGTTGTTGCGAAGCTGGTCCTGCCATGAGAATAAATGATAAGATTTACACTCATTTGACAGCTGACAAGATTAAAGCGATCTTATCTGAGTATCGGGTGTACATGTGATGATAGAAATGAAATTAATCTCTAAGAGATTCGGAAAAATCAATCCATTATCCATAGATGAATACATCAAGTTTGATGGATACAAAAATTTGAAAAAAGCTTTGTCTATGGAAAAGACAGAGATTATCGAAGAAGTACAAAAAGCATATCTTCGCGGCAGAGGCGGGGCAGGTTTTCCAGCAGCCATCAAAATGATGGGTTTGGCTAAAGAAGCGAATAAAGATAAATATATCATATGCAATGCTGACGAAGGGGAACCTGGAAACTTTAAAGACCGATACCTCATGGAAAATGATCCGCATCAAATTATTGAGGGCATGATTATTGTTGCGTATGCTACAGGCGGTACCAAAGGGTTTATCTATGTCCGCGGTGAATATCAAAAATCGATGAGTCTGCTTAAGTGGTCTATCGATGAAGCGAAGAAAAAAGGTTTCCTTGGTCAAAAAATCATGGGTTCCAAGTTTAATTTTGATATCGAAGTCAGATCAGGTGCCGGATCTTATGTTTGTGGTGAGGAATTCGCTTTGATTGAATCGATTGAAGGGAATCCAGGCAGAACCAGAGTCAAGCCTCCCTTTCCGACACAGGTTGGCCTTTATGGCAAACCAACCTTGATCAACAACGTTGAAACATTCTCAACCATCCCTACGATTATTGAAATGGGAGGAGTGAATTTTGCTAAAATAGGAACACCTTCATCTACAGGGACTAAACTGATTTCATTATCAGGAAATGTAAAAAATAAAGGTGTTTTTGAAATTCCATTCGGAGTACCCATAAAAGATGTTATCTATAAGTTGGGCGGAGGCATTGAAAAGGACAGAAAAATCAAGATGGTTCAACTGGGCGGAGCATGCGGTCCGATTATTCCTGAATACATGCTTGATATGATTATCGATTTTGAACGTTTTGAAGAATTCGAATCTAAGACCGGAGCTGGTGCTATTATTGTTATAGATGAAAGATTCGATATATTCACGATTCTACTCAAGGTTGTTCGGTTTTTCCAACACGAATCATGTGGTAAATGCACACCTTGCAGGGAAGGTCATATACAACTTGGAAATCTGATTGAGAAATTCATTGAACGGAAAGCAACCATGCAGGATATAGCATCTTTGGAATCACTTGCCCGAGTCATCCATCAGGCATCTTTATGCGGTTTGGGTCAAACTTCACCGACAGCCATTATTTCATCACTCAAATATTTCAGAGATGATTATATTGATCGTGTTGAACATCCGGAGAGAGGTTAGAACGATATGAAAATGATAAATTTAACGATTAATAATGTCAAAGTATCTGTCGAACAAAACACATCGATTTTAAAAGCAGCCAAGAAATTCAGTATGAATATTCCAACGCTTTGTTACTATGAAGATTTAAATATCAAATCTGACTGTCGTATTTGTGTTGTTGAAGTTGAAGGAAAAAAAGGTCTAGTTTCTGCCTGCTCGACACCAGTAAGCGAAGGCATGGTGATTAACACCAATTCGCCAAGAGTTTTGAATGCGCGAAAGACGATTGTCGAGCTTATTTTGTCAAATCATGATACAAATTGTACGACATGCGTTAAAAACATGCGATGTGAATTACAAAATCTGGCGAAAAATCTCGGGATAAATGAAAACCGTTTTCCAAGCGTTTTCGAAAAGTGTGAAATAGATGAAAGCAATCCATCGATTATAAGAAATCCGAATTTATGTATTAAATGCGGACGCTGTGTGGATGTTTGTAATAATGTTCAAGGAACAAGTGTTCTATCCATCCTTGGAAGAGGACATGAGACGAGAGTGACTGCGGTTTTTGATGAAGCTTTATCCGATGATTTTTGTACATTCTGCGGACAATGCGCAAGCGTTTGTCCAGTAGGAGCGATTAGAGAAAAAGATGATACGGATCTCGTATGGAAAGCATTGACTGACCCAACGAAACATGTAATCGTTCAGGTTGCACCTGCTGTCCGTGTTTCTTTGGGTGAAGAAGTCGGTCAAAAGATTGGTACAATCGTCACTGGAAAAATGGTATCGGCAATGAAGATACTTGGCTTTGACCAGGTCTTTGATACGGATTTCACAGCGGATCTAACGATTATAGAAGAAGGCAATGAATTGATTCATCGCGTAACCAATGGTGGAGTTCTTCCAATGATGACATCCTGTTGTCCAGGTTGGATCAATTATGCAGAAACACGCTATCCAGACATTTTGGATCATATTTCATCATGCAAATCACCACAACAAATGTTTGGTGCGCTTGCAAAATCATATTATCCAAAGAAAGCCGGATTGGATCCAAAAGATGTGTTCGTTGTTTCAGTTATGCCATGTACAGCGAAGAAGTATGAAGCTCAGCGTGAAGAAATGAGAGTTGATGAAAATAGTCCTGATATCGATGTTGTTTTAACAACACGTGAATTGGGTAAAATGATTAAACAAATGGGTATTGATTTCGAAAATTTGGACGAAAAGCCTTTTGATTCGCCATTCGGAATCACTACAGGTGCTGCAGCAATCTTTGGAGCAACTGGCGGTGTCATGGAAGCTGCCATTCGAACAGTTTATGAGGTTGTCAATAAGAAACCTTTGGAAAGCCTGGATTTTAAGGAGCTGAGGGGACTCAAAGGCATCAAGGAAGCTGAAATCAATTTGGGTGGAACGAATGTCAAGGTTGCTGTTGCCCATACGTTGTCGAAAGCTAAGATTTTATGTGATCAGGTGAGGGCAGGCACATCACCTTATGCATTTATAGAAATCATGACATGCCCAGGCGGATGCATCGGTGGCGGTGGACAGCCATATGGCACGAACAACAAGGTTCGCCAGGATAGAATAGATTCGACATATCGTCTAGATGCCAGTATGAAACTGCGCAAGTCCCATGAGAATCCGGAAGTTATTGCGCTGTATGAAGATTTTTTAAAGGAACCTTTGGGGAAGTTATCACACCATCTGCTTCATACCCATTATCATGATCGCAATCATAAAGCTAAAAATTAATCGTTGAAATTTTTCAGTCACTGTAGTCATCAATGCAGTGACTTTTTTATACATTAAAAAGGAAGGTCACCTAAATTTTGGAAAGCTAATCATAAGATACTTTTCGTGAAGTAAACATATGGGAAAAACGAGAATTGGTTTCTAAAAACAAACCTGAATGATACGTAGACAAAAAAATATGAAAGTATAGAATAAAAATCAAATAAAATTGCTCAATATATGATAAAATAACTTCATTAAGGAGCTGATCATATGTATCCATTCTTGTTTCCTGAACTCTTCAACTATACAGTCCCTATGTATGATTTACTTATTATTTTAGGAGTCTTTTTAATGCTCATTTATGTTGCACATCGTTTTGAAAAAAACGATGGGTTCACCAGACAACAAACGAATCGAATTTTGATTTTGCTTGTTATCAGTTTACTCTTTGCGCTCTTATTCTCATTCTTATTGGATGGTGTGTTCCATTCTATTCAAGAAGGAGAACTCTCTTTCGGTTCCATTAACTTCCTAGGCGGATTGATTGGTGGTTTCGCATCATTTCTTGTCCTGATGAAGTATTTTTATAAAGATGACAACAAGGACATGAAGAAGATTGCGAATACAGTAATTACAGGCGTAGTACTAGCTCATGCATTTGGTCGAATCGGTTGTTTCTGCGCTGGTTGTTGCTTCGGCATCCCTACTGAATCCTTCTTAGGAGTCTTATTTCCCTATGGACATGCGCATGATCTTTATCCTGGTGCATCTGTCTATCCGACACAATTATTTGAAGCTGCATTCTTGTTCATTTTATTCTTTGTACTGAATCAAGTTAAATTCTTTAAAAATAAAGAAGTAGAAGCATATCTAGTTGGTTATGGCATTTGGAGAATCTTGATTGAATTCATCCGTGGTGATGATAGAGGCGTTTTATTGCCATTATTCAGCACTGAATACAATGTATTTCCAACCCCCTCGCAACTCATGAGTTTCTTTATGATTATTTTAGGTGTCTACCTAGTGATTCAACACCGTAATCAAGAGAAACTTACATAAATAAAAAAAGAAGATGTTTATTCCTTTTTTGGGAATTTGAGCATCTTTTTTATATGATTGTTTATAGCATGATGAAATGATTCAAATAATGATTTCATGAAAGAGAGTTTTCTGTGAACGAGAAGAATAAAGAAATCAGAATCAACATAACTCAAAAGATTTTAGTTGGATTTCTCATCATTTTGATGATGGTTTTTGAGTTTGCTGATTTTCAATTATTCGAAAACGCTACAGATACTTCGATAGTTACGAATTCAATTCTCAGATTTCTTGGTGGAATCGTCTTTATTGTGATGATTATTGCTTTTGGTCACCGTAGGATTTTTAAGTTTAGAAACTTTAAAAAATCACTTTTAATTATCCTACCAGCACTGATCATCTCTATCAATAATTTTCCAATCATCGCATTTTTTGATGGAAGAGCTGTCTTGACAGAACCGGTATACCGCGTATTTTTATTTTTTATAGAGTGTTTGAGCGTAGGATTCTTTGAGGAAATACTCTTTCGGGGTATAATCCTCTTATTTTTGGTAAAAAGATTTTCTCACGAAAAACACGGTGTTCTTTTGTCGATTGTGCTTTCTTCAGCGCTATTTGGATATTTTCATTTCTTTAACATCTTGAGCGGGGCTTCACTCAGTGATACCGTCCTTCAGGTAGGGTATTCATTCCTAGTTGGGATGATGTGGGCGATTATGTATCTTAAAACGGGAAATCTCTGGTTGACCATGATACTGCACGCAACCTATAACTTCTTTGGCCAAGTCATGTTTTATCTTGGTACTGTTCAAGGCAGATATGATATTTATACTGTGATTATCACAATAGTACTTGCTGTAGTGGTTGCATTTTATTCAATCCTTCTTTATAAACAATTGGATACCAAGACAATGATTCAAATTTGATTTATTCAAGTGATTTAAAATCGCACCTCCTGGAGTCCATAGTTAGCTTCAACAATTATCAAATTGAAGTTTTTATGATACAATAAATCTAACGAAAGCTATCAAGTAATTTCATATGAATCCAACGTTCATGTAGCAAAGAACTATTTTTTATCAAATGCATCCTTCATTAAGGAAATGAGGTTAGGAAAGCATGAATCATTATAAACGTTATTTCAATTTAATATTCATCGTTTTCAGTTTGATTTTTTATCTCATTCTTGAACTTCCATCTGGTATTTGGAGTGATGTTGCCATTGAATCCTATGATGCAGATATCACCTTAAACGATCAAGGAGACATGACTGTCGTCGAGCGTTGGGTTATGGATTACAATCAAGAAATGCGAGTACGATTTAGAGATATCAAATATAATAAGTATGCTGAAAATTATCCGCTTGTTTCTGACGATGACAATCACGCAATGATTGACTCAAGTTCTATTGATGTTGAATTCTATAAGGGATTCATCAATAAAACATCAGATATTAGGATTGGTTTGGCTTCTCAAGGGGATTATGATGAATTGAATCAACAGATTACTTGTCCAGACTATGCCTTAGAATGTGAATCAATCTTTGTTGATACCTACTATGCAGGAGGTTTGGATGGAGAAGTCACCTTCATCTATACCTATGTCATTGAAGGTGTGGTAACGAAATATTCAGATATTTCAGAATTGAATTGGAGACTGTTCGAATATGCTGAGGGAACCATCAAGGATGCATCCATTACGATCAATATGCCGAATAATGATTATGATGTCAGCAGATTCTATGTATGGGGGCATGGCTTATCCTCTGGCAATATCGAAGTTATAGATAATCAGACGATAGAAGTCACGATGGAAAACATCAAGAATGGTGAATTTCCTGAACTCCGTGTACTTATGCCAAATCTTCTATTTCCTAATATTCGACCAAATAACATTGTGATCCATCCTGATATGGATTTTGATCGTTTGTATGACTACGAAAATCAATTAGCTATTGCGACCAATAGACGTATTTTTATTGCCCAAATCATCTTTTATGGTGCGTTTATTCTCATTCCTTTGATGGGGTTCATCACATATAAAGTCTATTTAAACCATGATAAGGAATATGAACCAGAGTTTCAAGGCGATTTCTATAGAGAACTTCCTAATGAAGCAACTCCTGCAGAAGTCTCTTATCTCTATTATATGAAAAAAATCAAGGATGAAGTGTTTACAGCGACGCTTCTGGATTTGATCAGAAGAAAATATATCAGCATTGTTGGTGAAAACGAAAACATGACGGCTTTAAACGCTAATTTCATTTTGCAAAGAATTAACATCAACGAGGAACAGGATCTTTTATCCCATGAAAAAGTATTCATGGATATGATCTTTAACATGATTGGCAATAAAACGAAGGTATCTACAAAACAGATAGAAGTTTATGCATCCTCTTACACCGATGCGAAAGCCTTTGAAAACAAAACAACCCAGTTCGTCAAGGAAGCGAAAAGACAATCTGAAAAGAATAAGTATTTTGAATCTTTAAATCAAGAAAAATCTATTAGTAGAAAGTTTGTACTGATTCCTGTCGTCTATCTTGGAATATCTATCTTTTTATGGATGTTTTTGGCAATTGATACATTTGGTGCGATGGGAATATCCCTTGTCATCATTGTGAGCTATTTGATTTATATCGCACAATTCAAAAGACGTTCAAAAACGGGTAACGAGCTCTTTGTGAAATGGAAAGCATTCAGGAATTTCCTAGTGAATTTTTCAAGTATGAAGGATTACCCTATTCCTGCGATTATCGTTTGGGAGCATTATCTGGTTTACGCAACTGTATTTCAACTCGCAGACATTGTCATGGAACAACTCTCAGTTAAATTACCGAAAGAAGTATTTGAAGAAGAACAGTCCACATATTTGCGATATGGATATTCAAGATATCCTGGAAGTCGAGTCTTTTTCTTCCATCAATCGTTTGGAAATTCGTTCAGTCAAGCTAAGAATAATGCTGCTCAGACCATAGCTAGACACAATCAATCACAGTCAAGCAGCGGTCGCGGAGGCGGGTTTGGCGGAGGCAGTTCATTTGGTGGCGGTGGCGGTGGCGGCAGAAGCCGTTAAGTATAGATAAAAAAAAATAAGGAGATAAAAATTATGTGGATCATTGGGTTAAGCACAGGAGCAATCACGCTCATTATTGTCGTTGTTGTATTGGTATTGGTTGTGGGATTCTTAGTCAAGAACTACAATACATTAGTTGTACTTAGAAATAAGGTCAGAAATAGTTTCAGTCAGATTGATGTTCAGCTGAAAAGACGTTTTGACATGATTCCAAATTTGGTTGAAACAGTTAAGGGTTATGCGAAACATGAGGAAAGCATTTTTGGTGAATTTGCACGTGCCAGAGGCTTATATGCTCAAGCATCGAAATCTGGCAACGTCCAGGAAATGGCAAATGCTGATCATGGCTTCACTGCGGCATTATCCAGATTAATGGTTGTTTCTGAACAGTATCCTGAACTGAAAGCAAATATTAATTTCATCGAATTGATGGAACAGTTGAAAGATACAGAAAACAAGATTGCTTTTTCAAGACAATTCTACAATGATACGGTTATGAAATATAATAACACGATTGAACTTTTCCCATCAAACATCGTTGCAGGCATGTTTAATTTCAAAGCTTCAGAATTCTTTGAAGTTGTTAAACCCAATGAAAGAGAAGCAGTCAAGGTTCAGTTTTAATTGATTGATTTATTTATAGTTATTGAATGCATTTGAATAACCGGAGGTCAACAACATGAAGATCTTATTTATCGGAGGCACAGGGTTGATTAGCACAGCAGTCAGTCAGTTGGCTATTCAAAAGGGGCTTGAATTAACCATCTTGAATCGTGGACAACGAAATGATGAACTTCCAAAAAAAGTAGAACGCGTACGATGCGACATCTATGATGAAAAGGCTGTTCAAAAATTCCTAGTAAACCGTCATTTTGACGCTGTTGTCGATTGGATAGCGTTCACTACCGATCATGTTCAAAGAGATTATCGTCTTTTTAAGGGGTATACCAACCAGTATGTATTCATCAGCAGCGCTTCAGCGTATCAAAAACCGATACCTAAACTACCGATTACTGAAAAAGAAGTACCTTTGAATAATCCTTTTTGGACTTATAGCCAAAATAAACAAAAATGTGAGGAATATTTGTTAGGATTGAATGATCCGTCTTTTCCTGTGACCATCATCAGACCCTCCCACACCTATAACGATCATTCCATCGTTTCACAACTCAACAGCTGGCCGCATCCTTACACCTTGATTCACAGGATGAAACAAAATAAACCGGTTATCATGCCTGAACAAGGAAAGTCACGTTGGACCTTGACTTATAATCAGGATTTCGCATTTGCTTTTCTAGATATTTTTGGAAATCCCAAGACATATGGGGAATTCTATCATTTGACTTCAGATAAAAGTTATTCTTGGCTTGAACTATATCAGATGCTCAAAGAAGCAGTCGGCAGCAAATCAGAGCTTATTTTTATGCCAACTGAAAAAATTGCTGAAGTGTTTCCCGATTATTCAGGATCTCTTCTTGGTGACATGAAAGACAGCGCTATTTTCGATAATAGTAAAATTAAGGCTGTCGCACCTAACTATGTATCAAAGACTGAATATCGCGATGTTGTAAAAAATGCTGTTCTCTGGTATGAAAATAATCCAGAATTTCAAACAATAGATGAAGATTTTTATAAGAGGTATGATCTATTGATCGAAGCTAATAAAAAATAGATGAAGAAGCATGAATAAATCTCTACAAAATGACAAAGCAGACAATTGATATCGTCTGCTTTTTTATTTTGTCTTCATCAACCTAAAAAATTGAATGGAATTGATGATATAAAAAATTTAAGGATTAAGCTTTTTGAAGCGATATTTCTAATTTGATCAACACTCTTTTTGTATAAATCAATGTGATAGCTACTGCACTCCAATTAATCAGTACAATCCCCCACCAGACACCATCCAGCCCCATATCAAAGACTGTACCTAATAGATAAAATATAGCAAATGGCAAAACTTGTCGATAAAGCCCGATATAAATTGCAAATCCAGGTTTTTTAATGCCTTGAAGCACGGATACGCAAATATTTAATATGACATAGGTTATGAAAGCTAATACCTCAATGCGTAAATAGCGTGAACCTTGTTTGATAACTTGAGCATCTTGATTGAATAGTTGAATCAAGTAAGGAGCTAAAGGGAAAATGATGAATGCCCCGATAATCATGATGATGATACCTGAAAAAGTAGCTTTTTTTAAAACTTCTTTGATTCGATCAAACTGTTTGGCACCATAATTTTGACCAACAATGGTCAATACTGCAATATTGAGTCCCAATGTTGGAAGAAGGGCGAGCTGCTCAATCCTGACTCCGACTCCATAACCAGCGATTCCTGTTGTTCCACCATATTTTAAGACGAAATAGTTGATGATGAAAATGCCGATTGCGATGGTTGCCATGTTGAGTGAAGATGGGATACCTTGTTTCAATACATCTTTGATGGAAGCATAAGAAAAATGTGCTTTTTTCAACACGCTCTTATCAAATACTGTTGATTTTTTTACTTTGATGAATAAATATACAGTTCCAAACATTTGAACAATGATTGTTGCTAGTGCAACACCAACAACACCTAGTCTTGGCAATCCAAACCATCCAAAAATCAACAAGGGATCTAAAATAAGATTCATAAAGAACCCAATCACTAGAAAGTTGCGATAAGGTTTGGTTTGCCCTTGAGCGGAGAGTATTCCACTGAACAGTGCATTAAATACAAAGAAGAACGAGCCGAAAAAAATTGTGTTTGTATAATTGATGCCGTATGTCTTTGCTGAACCTTCAGAACCCAACAGCGATAAAAGAGGTTCTGTGATGATTGGAGATAGAACTGTCATTAAAATAGACAAAAATACACCAATCAGCAACGCATTTTTAATCAGTTGATGAAAAAGTTGATGATCTTTTTTGCCCAGTGCAATGGAGGCGAGCGCTGAAATGGCATTTCCTAATCCTGCAGTGACTGCAATAATGATAAAGAATATTGGAAATGAAATCGTTAAACCGGCGAGCGCTTCTGTTGAGAGTCTTCCAGCATAAACAGTATCAACAACATTGAATAGTGTATTGAAAAGAAACCCAACGGATGCCGGAATTGCGATATGTTTAAGATGTGTGCTGATATTACCGATGGTGAGATTGGTGCTATTTTTCGACTGATTCATGGGGACCTCTTATCTTTATAGAGTCATCTTATGATGAAATGAAGACATTGTCAAACATTTAGCAATCATAGAATATGTGTTTGCAGTGGATTCAGTTAATCTTCATACCCGTTTCCTTAAGCTGAAATATACACGCTTGCTCTTGTAAGGTAAGTAAATGAAGTTCACAGTATATCCTTATTTTTGTTTGTTTCATCGCTTATATTATCAGAAATTCTTTAAACTTATTATTTTTTTACTCAATGTTTCACTTGTTATACTAATCAATCCCTTAAAAAAGCACTCAACAAGGACATGTTTGGACATGTTCATTTTGTCAAATGCTTGGGTTTAATACTATTTTTAATGAATTTAAAAGTTTTTTGAATGCTTTTTCTCTATATACATCAATTCATCTGCTTTATTGACTAAGTTAGTTAAATCAAACTCATGATTCAACTCACTTTCATTGAACAAGACAATTCCATATGAAATACTTGCTACTGCTGAATTTGAAGAAAAGGCATTTTCAATCAGCTTTATCCGCGAAAAAGATTCATCGAGATTCGTATCCGTGAGGACAATGATGAATTCATCACCGCCTATTCGAAAAATTTCACCTTTGCCTTTGATGATATCTTTAGTCAGCTTAACAAACATGATGAGAAGCCTGTCACCTGCATCATGACCGAACTGATCGTTAACTTTTTTGAAATCATTAAAATCAATCATGGTCAAGCTATGGAATACATATATTTGAGAAGAAAGGAACTTTTCTTTCATATAATCATAGAAATACCGTCTATTGTAGCTGCCTGTCAGTGAATCTTCCATAGACATGTGCTTCAGCAATAGATTATAACGCTGCAATTCTGCGTTTTGTTTTTCAATGGTGCGTTTAGAATTGAGGAGTTCGCTGTTCAATTTTGAAATTTCCTCATATATTTTCGTATCTTGAACTTGAAAATCTTTTCTGATTATACGGAGTTCATTCAACTGCTGGCTGTTTAGCCGCATGATTTTTTTCAGAATTTCTTCATCTGTCGCTGTATTGAACAGCACAAAAATCAAACGAGTATCTCCATCCTTAAAACCATTGAGATAACAATCGTGCGTTTGATTTGAATGTTCAATGATTAAATGGTGATGGAATGCAGTTTGATTTTGATTCATTTTTTTCAAAAAGTCATTAAATTGGTCGAGGGATTCGGTATTAAAAATTGTCTCAATCTTCTTGTCTTGCAAATCTGAAAAATCGGAATCACTTGGGAAAATTGAAGTAATTACGTTATTTTGATTGATCACCAGTAAAAAGTCGTTCATTTCTATTTTATGCATTTGCTTCACCTACCAATAGCGTTCCAAGAATGACTGCTTGTTCTGCATCCATCGCAAATCCATCAGCACCTAAAGATTTCCACAAGTCAGGTGTTTCATTGAAAACATGTCCTCCAACAATAATTTTTATATCTTTGAGTTTAGGATTTGTCTTTGTAGCTTTTATCAAATCTCTGACTTCAATGAGATGTGAAGAAGTAGTTGCTGAAATGGCGAATAGTTGCGTTGGATTTTCAATCAAATGATTGATGATAACCTCAATTGGGATGTTAGAACCTAAAAAGATAGAATCCCAGCCCGAAAGCTCAAAAAAGTCAGCAACCATTCTCATACCGATTTCATGGAGTTCATCACCTGCACAAACAGCTGTGACTGTTTTTTGGTTATGCTCTCTGTTTGAAAAAAGTATTGAATATAGTCTTCCAATAATATGCTGAACCGCAGCGGTGATGTAATGTTCCTTGGCTACTGTGATAATGCGTCTCTGCCATAGTTCTCCGACTTTGTACAAAGTGGGCTGTAAAACATTCAAATAGATATCCTTCAGGCTCATTCCTTGATTTACAAGATTTAGGATGTGTTGATATGCTAAGTCACTATGCATTGAAATCAAGTGATTTAAGAATTGATCATAATCAATTTTAGCGAGATCTGTGGAAAAAAATGACTTTCTATAGGCTTCTATACCTTTTTTAAATGTCTTAATGGTAGAATCTGACAAAGGATGATCGAATATTTCTTGAAATACACTTTCACATACCCTGAAGTAGCGCTCCATGCTATCCATATTAAATTTTAAATGTTGAGCCAATGATCCAAACCATTCCATATAATTCACAAAAATGAGTGGTTCTCCGACTTCAAGTGAGGTACTGAGAAATCTTAAGGTATAAACCGTGTCTTGAATGTACTTATCTTTATATCTTGATAAGGAAGGATTCATGAGAAAATCCTGATTGAAAATGTGAAGTGCAAGATCATCTTTATTTTTTAAAATGTCCGTAGGCAAACGATACGTTTCCATCAGAATGTCCTCCTTGGTTTTATGAAATTGATTTATTTTATTTCTTGCCTTCATCATAACACAATCTTATAATTTATCATATGAACTTAATGAAATTGTAATAATCAATAATGGGTATAAAATAAATGAGGTTTCTAAATTCATTAAAATGATGATAATAAGGAAACTTTATACGTTCTCCATTCAAATCTACAGCAATTTATCATATAATGGTATAGAACGTTGTTGTTGATAGAAAATGCGAATCAATACGCCGTGTCGGGAAGTGGCTCAGCTTGGTAGAGCACCTGGTTCGGGACCAGGAGGTCGCGGGTTCAAATCCCGTCTTCCCGACAGGGCGTATGGATATGTTTTCAACAAACAAATATAAAGTAAAAAAATGCTATGATGAAAATCTCATATAGCATTTTTTTTGAATTATATTTATTTACAACTTAGGATGTATAAACGACGCCATCTTTGATTTGTGTTTCCTCATCTAGTGCGTGCACGATAGCGTTATAACTCCACATTTCATAAACCATCTTGCCTTCTAAATTATGATAAGCAATAGGAATATTTGCAGAAGAGGTATCGATACCCCAATTCATTAACAAATCATAGGGATTTTCATCGGAGTACATGAGCATATAGTTACAATCGCACAGATAACTTGTTGAAAGACTGCCAATACCGAGATCCATTTTAGCGATGGAGATGTAATCGTTGTAAATATTTGGGAAAGGAATGTCATGCAGTTGAATCATGATTCTTACAAAGTTGGTATCATCGATAAGCAAACTTTCATATTGTTGTTTCAAATTTTCTGTTAGTGTTTGAACGGTAGCATTACCACTGGAAGTGTAATACAGTTCAAGGGTGATGATCGTATAGTTTTCTATAGATCCTTGAGTATAATATCCATCAGCAATCGCTTCTTCAACTGCGACTTTGAATAAAGCAAGTGCGGAATCAGGGAAATATGCATTGGAATCTCCACCAAAGTCATCAACGATAGCTTCTCCAACTGCACTGCCGCGGATGGAAAGACCTTCTTGTCCATCTATAAAGAAAGCAGACGTTAAGATGGTGTGCGCAGGGAGATAAGTCTTTGCAAGTTCTACTGCAGCATAGTATCTGTCGATTCCATAATAGAGCGCTTGTCTGAATGGAAGGTAGGAAAGAATTGGTTCGGGAATCCAGGTTTCATCAAGATTTGAATCAGGGTGTGTTTCAATATAAGCATCACGGTTTTCTTCAGTACCGAACATATTGAAATTGAGTCTGACTATGGATGAACTAGGAATCGCTACGGTGCGTGGATCACTAACAAATTCAAGTACACGCGCATTTGGGATTGTGGAGTTTTCCAGTCTTCCTGCTTCAAATTCAGCGAAGATTTCATCTATGCCATTGATAAATCGATATTGATAACCAGTATATTGATACATGTCTTGATCAGGATGCAAATCGTTCTTTTTATATGTCAATAAATCTCCATATGTCCAAGAATCGAGGTAGTATGTGCCGCTACAAGCGATAGAAGTCGGGTCTTGTCCATAATCATCACCAAGGTCTTCAAACAGTTCCTGGTTGATTGGAGCGAGCACTGAACCAGTAAAAGCGTACATGACTTCAAAGGCGCTCTTTTCATCCTCATACTCGAGTTCGATGGTGTTGGTTGTACCTGCTGCCAGCCTTAACCCAACTTGATTCCAAGTTGCTGTTCCATTAATGAATTCGAAGGCGTTCTTGATGCCTTGACTGATGAAATCACCTCCGCCTGTTCTTGATCTGAACCATGCTTGTTCAAGAGCTTGGCGCCATGTCCACAAATAATCAGTAGCATCTAAATCCTCGTAACCCGAGGGAAGTCCTGAAACATCAGTATTTGGATGAAACTTCCATTGAAGGTCATCTCTTAGTTCAATTCTCCAGATTTTAGAGTAAATTTCGCCATCAATTATTGTTGTAGTTGCGGGAATAGGTTCTGACTTAGCGAGTGAAGGGAGAATATCATATCCCGTTTTAGTATCATCAAAATAAAAATCATATAATCCACCGCTATACATATCAGTGAATTGAGTTGTAGTTGAGTCTTCAACTTCCCATGGATTGAGTGTTACGGGATCAGCATTATAAGAGGATCGCCAAGTGTATTCGTTCGCGTTTCCATAGGTATCTATATCCATCAAAACTTGCGAATCGTCTTCTGTGAGTTGAGAGAACGAATCACCGAATCCAAGGACACTATTGTATTCCGGGCTGAACAGTTGAACTCTGGATGCATACATGACCCTAGTAGCTCTTGTATAAAGAGGAACGCCGCCATACACGTTATCAAGCAGATAACGTTCAGCAGCAGCATAGAAAACTGCCTTATCTTCAGCTTGAAGTTTGGATAGATCAATCCCGCTTTCGTATTGTGCAAGCGGGTACTCAGAGGAATCAAGAGCTGTCATGGTGACAAGACGCGTCGCTGTTATGGTTTGACCAGAACTGTCTGTGACTGAGTAAGCGACGGTATAAGAACCGATCGTAGTAGTTTCAACGTTGTTGCTTGTGACCAGGATTCTATCTGTCAAATCTCCATCTTCTGGATCGGTTGCGGTAACACCTGCAAGGGGATCAAATGAATCATAGATTGGGAAACTGACGTCATGAACACCGTTAAATGTAGGTGCTGAGTCCTCTTTGCATGATAACAAAAAAATGCTTGTGATCAGCAGTAATAAGATGAGTGTGAATTTTTTAGAGTATTTCATTTGTTCCCCTCCATTCCAAACTATCAAAAAATATAGAGTGATGATTAGTATTTTCCCGGGTGAATGAGATTTGAGATAAGATTTTGATTGATGAATCATCATGCTGTATTTTTGATAATTATATCACTAACTGTATGGTTTGTTATTTTTTTATACTTTTTACATATAATATATGATGTTTGTTTGCTACTTTTTCGATAATACTGATCGTTTTCTTTTGAATTTATGATTCTATGGTTTGTACTTATGTCTATTTTGATATCAAAAATTTCAGAATGATTATGAAATCACTGTGTTAAAATATAACTAATAGAGTTTTGATGGGGGAATCCGATGGAACGTAAGGGTTCAAAAATAATGATTTATATTTTAGTGATGATTGTTTTTATGGTTATATTATTATATGTAGCAAGAAGGTCGAGTTTATCTTCACGATCCTTTATGGTGATGACCATCTTCATTTTAGGCCATTCTTTAATCTTTACCATAGATTGGAATAGAGAGATACATAGAAAATTATTCGTTTTTTCCCCATCTATCGCCATCAGCATTCCCACGTTGATCTTTATCGCAATCTATATAAGGAATAAAATAGCATATCTTCAAAATCCTCCTGGTGAGGATTCGATCAATGAGGATTTTATGATTGTATTTGTTATAGTAGGTATTGCTATCTTCTTGAGCAGTTTTTTAATGAGCATTCTTTACTGGTTCTTGCAGAAAAAGAGATTTATGAATAGAAATGAAATAAAATGAATAAGAATAGAAGTGCTTTGTGATTATAAGTCTAGATCATGATTGCCTTCATAAAAAATCAACAGTTGGTTGATTTTTTTTATAGGGATAAATATGAAGATTTGATTGGAAATTTTACTATGAATCCACCACTGAATTATAACCAATCCAGTGGAATCAGGTAACCTTCAATCTGCAAGAGAATGAACACATCATCCCACTGTGTACCAGAATAACTTTCCCATGTGGTTGAATAAACCACCAATTGATTCACTGGAACACCATAAAATAGAGCGATATCATCAAATGTCTGATAATCATAGTATTGTTGGAGATAAACGTGATTTTGAAGTTCAATGTTTAACGTCATCTGGTGGAATTCAATCAGTTCATAATAACCGTAGAACTCTGTGATGTAATGTTGCATGACTTCAGCGACGTCATGATTAAGTATTCGGTACTGATCGAGTTTATAGTCATTACCTTCCTTAATGATTACAAATAACATGCTATCATCATGTCCAGTTACAACAACCCAAGCACTAATCTCATCAACACCTAAATCATTGGCGTAACTGGATAGGGATTGTCCAAGCAGTCCTACACCTAAGGCATCTATTTGGTTCAACTCAATCCATTGTATTTCTTGAATCGACATATAGGATTCAACCAGATCAAGTACTGAGTCAAAAGTGGTTTGAATATCCCCGTTTTTTATATCAGTTTTACCATTCAATGCTTCAACTAAAGCGTTGAATCCCCACTTCTCATATATAATGTTTCCTTCATCATCGTGATAACTGATATCAAGTAGAGGAGAAGTTGTGTCAATCCCGTAATTGGATAGAAAATCATTGGTTTCAAGATCAGAAAAAGTTTGAAAGTATTGTGGCAAATCAAAAACAGATCCTGATAGGCCACCCAATGCTAAATCAAAGGATGCAGTATACAAACTCCATTGCATGTAACTCATTGGGAAGGCGATATCTTCAAGGTTAATCTCAATTTTTACAAAATGAACATCATCAATTAAAAGTGATTCATATTGTGCTTTAACTGCATCCATCATGGATTTGATGGTGTTATTTCCAGATGAAACGAATCTAAGAGTCAATGAAATGATCGTATAAGATTCCTCAGTTCCAGCTTCATAGTACCCATCAAGAATTGATTGAGTCACTGCATCATGAAAGTTACTTTTTGCGAGTACTTCATCAAAACCAAAACCATCAGCATTATAAAACTGTTCCAGTTCGATTCCGTTTGGATCATCACGGAGTGTCAACCCTGATTGAGCATTATGAAAATAAGCAGAAGAAATCAACATATGCTCGCTTTTATACTTCATTCCTGCATCATTTACAAGGTTTTCTCTGTCAATCCCGAAATATAGCGCTTGACGCATGTTTAAATAGGATAATATAGGTTCAGGTATCCAATGTTCATCCATTGGATGATTTGGATGGGTATCAATATAAGAATCTCTAGCTTGCTCTGTGCCAAATGCGTTGATGTTCAAGCGCCAAGTTGTTGATCCATTTTCAATATAGAGTTGAGGATCTTCTATATGATTTGATAAAAATGCATCAGGCACATATGCGATATCCAGTTCACCATTCAAAAATGCACTATAAATATCGGTTTGACCAATGAAATAACGGAAATTATAACCCGTATAATGAATAGATAAATAATCTGGGTGATTGGTATTAAGTTTAAATGAAATTTGCTGGTTAGGTATCCATGAATCCAGCACATATAAACCAGAAGATGGTGTGGTCTCCATCGTCGTTCCGTAGGCTAATCCGATAGATTCATAGAGTCCTTTGTGAATTGGCGCATAGGACAAGGTAGATAAAAAGAGTTTGATGTCATCACTGCTTTTCAATTCATCAAATTCCAATTCGATGATAAAATCTGATTCGGTAGAAACTTTAATACCAACATCATCTAGATCAGATTGTCCCGAAAGATACGCATCTACATTTTTAATATCTTGTTTATTGATGCTGAAGGATCCAGTCGTTACGCCAGGCCACATATCTTGCAGTGCCGTTTTCCATGTCCAAACAAAATCAATTGCGTTCAGTACATTCACTTCATCTAGATTGTTCAGCGGAGTATCCTCATGGAATGCCCAGGAAAGATTATCTTTTATATTGATTTTCCACAAATAGGATAAAGATTGATTGTGATTGACTATGGGATTGATGGGTTCCGGCTCACCCTCTGCAAGTGATGGGACAATATCAAAACCATGAACTGAATCATTGAATACTTTTTTATATAACGATCCCGAAGAGAATTCAAGGAGTTCATTTTGAATAGGATTAAACCAATAAAGTAAATTGAATGTTTCATAGGTGTATGCTGTTCTGAAGGTGAATTCATTTGCTACGCCATAAGTCTCAGATGAGAATTTTACGGTGGAGTCATCCTCAGTCAAGGTTGAATATGGAATTCCGAATCCCAACTGACTGTTGTAAGTATCTCTATAGGGTAGGACGCGATCAGATAGAAGGAAAGCCTTTGATTGTGAAAATAATGGAATACCGCCATACATGTTGTCTAGAAGATAACCTTCTAGCTGTGAAAGGATTTGAGCGCGTTCAGATGCAGAAAGAGTTGATAAGTCATAACGTCCATTAGCGAGCGCGTAGATGATTTCCGGTTCAATGATATGGAGATTGAATGATGTTGTGAAGCCTTGATAGTTGATGGTCAAGCTGTGATTGCCTAAAGTACTCAGTTTGGCTTGATCAGATTCTGATAGCATCGATAAATCCAATGTCACATCTTGAAAAGAACCATCTGAAAATACGACACGAAAAACAATATCATGGACTTCGAATTGATCAAGTTCGATTTCGATGGTTTGATTGTTGTTATTTAGAGTGATGTATTCAATTGTTGGAGCCTTGGTGCAAGCAAAAAGACTAACCAACATCAATATGAAAATGAAGTTTATCAATAATCTTTTTATATTTCTCATTCAAGATACCTCACCGTGCTATTGATTTTATTATATATCAAATATATAAAAAAAAGTCATTGGTTTTCAAGTTGTTTTTTGAGTTTTAACACTTGAAATAGATGATTTTTGCATGCGCACAACGATCATATCAATAAAATAGGTTATGAAAACATAGAAATTAAGGATAATCGTTGTAATTTAAATTTTTCTGTGTAATTCAAGATGAATTTATTGAAATGATATGCTATAATCGTCAGTACAACTAACAGATATCGGGGTATATGATGAACAACAAAATTACAAGAATATTTTTGGTTTTAGGACTGCTTTTTATATTAATAGCTTGCGGTCAGGATTCAAGTTTTTCAATTCATTTTCATAGTAATGGGGGCACCTTAGTCGAAGACATTACCTATGACGAAGGCATGGTTTTAATAATGCCAGCAAATCCAAGTCGTGATGGCTACACCTTTGGTGGTTGGTATTGGGATCAAGAAACATTGAGCGCTCCTTTTTCAGCAAGTTCTCTTTTAGATAGAGATGTATTGACTGATGCCGATCTTTACGCGAAGTGGGAACTGGTTGAATATGAAATTACATATGTACTATTTGGAGGGCTTAACCATGGTGAAAATCCATCCTCCTATACTATTTTAGAAAATCATACCCTTCTTTCACCATCAAGAACAAATTATATATTTGCCGGATGGTACAGGGATGCCGAGTATGCAACGCCAATCACAGAAATAGAAGTTGGTTCTTTAGGTGATATAAGCTTATATGCAAAATGGACTCTTGATGGGAATTCAACGGATACATATACCATCATTTGGCAAAACGAAGATGGAAGTGTTTTGGAAACAGATATCACAGAAGTAGGAATATTGCCGACATATAATGGGGCAACGCCAGTAAAAACATCCACGGAGACCCAGACATTTACATTCATGGGTTGGACGCCATCGGTTGTTATCGTTTCAGGGAATCAAACCTATATAGCGACATATGAAGCACATGATATTAACCTTGAACATCCATTTGATCCAAGTGAAGTCAATACGATTTTCGGTTATGATATTATTGCAGAGTTACCTACGATTACAACAACTGACTATACAGTTCTTAATTTCAGCGATGCATCATACCTTGAGGTTTACATCGATATTTTTGATTGGCTTGAAAGCGATGCAATCGCTTATTCAGATTTACTTGATTTGATGCTGGTTTATGATGATGTCGAAGAGTCTTGGGTAGTTGGCGAATATTTCATCTACATTTACCTAGACGATTTGACTTATGAAGGTCTTGAAGTTTATGGTATCGGCATCTATGGAGATTTGGCATTATTATCTTGGGCAGGAATGATCAGCGTTCTTGAATCCGATTTCAACGAACCGACTTTAGGAACCATTTTGCCTGAACTAGAGGGTTTAACTGGTATTTCATTGAATCAGGTTTCTGGAAGTGAATACGGTATTCTTGGATCCTATCAGCAACCAAACAATGCACAAATGATTGGGTACTACATAGAAGACTTAGAATTGCTTGGTTACCTATATAATGCGGAATTATCTCTTTTGAAGAATGAAGATGTATATACGTTCACGATTTCAACTGATTTGGTTTATGCCTTATACATCACATATGATGAAGTGAGCGTTGAAATACGTTTCTGGAGTTTTGATCCTACCGTGGTTGAATCATCACTAGAAACGTTGCCAACCAGACAAACCATCAATCAATATGAAGTCCAATCATTTGGACAATCCGGGTTGCCTTCAGTTGGAACGTATGATGTTTTGGTGATTCCAGTTGAAATCAAGGATTATCCATTCCCATCCGATTATTTAACGAATTTAGAGCTTACATTCAATGGCACTTCCTTTGAAACCGGCTGGGAAAGTGTTTCAAGTTTTTATTACAAGAGCAGTTTTGGCAAACTCGACCTTAATTTTGAGATCACCAGCAAATATACAACTCTATATAACAAGAGCTTTTATCAGAACCATGAAGATCTTGGTGATCAATATGCAATAGTTGAAGCGCTCAATGGGTTAAACAGCCAAATTGATTACAGTCATTATGACTATAACCAAGACGGATTGATTGATTCTGTTATCTTTATTTACTCTGTCGATTATAATTCTGATGTGGATCCCTGGTGGGCTTGGGTATATGCAGCTCAATTCGGAGAAGCAAGTTCGATTACAACACTGGATGGAAAATCGTTTGAATACTACATGTGGGCAAGCTATGCATTTTTAGAGGATGGATTGGTATCGGTCAGTAATCTTGTGGTCAATGCGGAAACCTATATACATGAACTTGGTCATTTGATGGGATTTGTAGATTTATACTCCTATACCCATGATTATGGTCCTGTTGGAGGATTCGACATGATGGATTACAATGGAGGAGATCATGGCCCTCTCAATAAGCTGTTATTCGGATGGCTTCAACCTCAACTTGCTGTAAAAGGATCCTATGAAGTTACTTTGGAGTCATATTCAATTGATTCTGATGGTATTAACAGTGCGGTATTGATTCCTTATCGATCAAGAGATATGGTTGATGGAAATGCTTTTGATGAGTATCTTTTAATAATGTTTTACACACCGGAGGGCTTATATTCTGGCCACATTGTTAATGATTATATTCCAAATCAAGCAGGTATTGTTGTTTATCACATTGATGCCAGACTGCTTGAAACCACAGCATTTTGGGATAATTATTTCATGTATAATAATGATGGAACCAGTGATTTCATTGTTGAAATCCTTGAAGCAGACAAAAATGATTCCATCCCTAGCTTGAATAACCCTCTTCAAATGTCTGATTTATTAACAAGCGGAACCTTGAATTTAAGTTCTTATACATGGCATCAAGGCGGTGCGATGAATGTGTCGATTGAGGTTTTATCAGTAATCTATAATACAAGTGACACGGTATCATTTGTATTGACTGTATCATAAATTTTTAACGATTATCATCATATAAATAAACTGAATAATACAAAATTTTAAAGGTAGACACAAAAATTGTCTACTTTTTAATTATTCTCATATTGTAAATCGAAAAAGATTATAAGTTTTTATAAGTATTTTTATGCAAGAGCCGAGAAACCAGTCATTTATTTATAGTTATTGTTAACAAAAATCCAATTAATGTTGTAAAAATAAAAAATATAATGTATAATAATATCGAATAACCAAAAATAATTTATTTATTCTTAGGTTTATTCCATGGAGCCATGATGGCAAGACAAAATCCTGTAAGAAATCCATATGAACCCAGCAATTACTGGAACAACGCTAGGGATGCAAGTGATGCGAGAAAAGAAAGAATAGCAAAATCGATTCGCCTCGCAAATGGAAATGAGGAGTTACGTCCGGGAAAGTATCGGAAAAGTCCGTTTCCATATATTGTAGCTTTAGGAATATTGTTTGTTTCTTTTATTGTTGTTGGTATTATTCTTTTTGGACAAAAACCAGAAGACGAAAGGTACACCCTCTCTTTTTTTACCGAAGGGGGAACAATTATAGAGCCATTAGAATTTGAATATGGGTCACATGTCATACTGCCAGAAAACCCACATAAAGAAGGGTATATCTTTGCTGGGTGGTACACAGATTCATTGTATGAAGAACTGATCTCGTCGAGTTTTATCAATCAACTTGATTTTGAAACTGATATAACACTTTACGCTAAATGGGTACCAAACGATTTGGAGGTAACCATTACGTTCGACAGTCAAGGCGGAAGTGCGCTCCCCCCTCTAACGATTCCTTTTGGAACAAATATTTCAACTGTTATTCCCACTAAAGACAATGTATATTTTGGTGGATGGTTTTTAGATACGACTTATCAGCAATCCATTTCGACTGCTCCGGAAAATTCAGTAACAGTTTATGCATTTTGGGATAGTTTTCCAATGCAGCTAGTCGGAAATTTACATCAGATATATCAAGTTCCTATGGGTATAGATGAAAACACAAAAAATATGGACGGAGGATTTTGGGTTGCTGAAAATGAAACAACATATACGCTTTGGCATGAAGTAAGAACCTGGGCGCTTGCACATGGTTATGAATTCATCAATGCAGGAACTGATGGCATGGCAACCTTGCCAGGATCGATTCCAAGAACAGATTTAAATCAACCGGTAACAACCATCACTTTTACAGATACAATCATCTGGCTCAACGCATTATCAGAGATGAAAGGTCTTGACCCTGTTTATCGTGTATCTTATCTAGATGATCAAATTATTAAAACACCAGATGATTCTCAAAATCCAGCAGCGATGCCATATAATGGCTACAGTCTCTTGACGAGTTCTGAATGGGAGATGGCAGCACGCTGGACAAATGAAACCACACTAAACGATGATATTCTCCTTGCTGGTGGAAGATACTGGACACAAGGTCATTTGTTTAGTGGAATGGGGACATCTGAATTAACTGAAATGACTGATTATGCATGGTTCAGAGCAAACAGCTTGCTGGCACTTCACCCGGTTCATGAAAAACTGCCCAATGCATTAGGTTTATATGACATGAGTGGGAATGTATCAGAATGGGTATCCTCAGGTTATCATCGGGGTGGAAATTATTCAGATGAAAGAAGCATTAGTGCCTTGGTGTCTGTTTATGATCACACTGCAGAGTATACCATCGGATTCCGGATTGCACGCAAGCCAGTCAATTTAAGGTAAATGAAGAAAAATATAATATGGAAATTGCTTATAAAAAACATGTTATAATGAAACAAAAGCTTTTCAAAGGAGCAATTTGATATGAGCAGTCTATTTTATCTGGTTATTGGAATCATTTTGGTCATGTTTCTTGTTGAAACCTATGTTTCATTCTTGAATTACCGATACAGGAGCACACCGATTCCTGAAAATGTAAAAGGCGTATATGATGAACAGGCATATCAAAAATGGTTAGCTTATACGATGACTAATTTTAAATTTCAAATGATCAAGCATGTTGTATCCACTTTGTTTTTATTGGCGTTGCTTGTATTCGGTGTATTTGGTTTATGGGAAGGCATCGTGAATTCCTGGATTCTAGATTC
>Ga0209212_1001071_pt1 | contig 46825 bp, 46 predicted proteins | sample RifGroC2_FD_183996 | JGI IMG/M metagenome (GOLD analysis project Ga0209212, IMG submission 183996) | Groundwater microbial communities from Rifle, Colorado, USA - Groundwater C2 (SPAdes) (version 2) | ecosystem: Environmental > Aquatic > Deep subsurface > Groundwater | place: Rifle, Colorado... | reverse complement strand
CGCCGAAGATGTACGGCTTCATCTTGGGGTTCCATCTCTTGGTCTGGTGGCCGAAATGGACACCCGCTTCCAGCAGTTCCTTCATGGTGATGTTCGACATGTTTTTACTCTCCTTTGGTTTTCCCTCCGCCACCCAACATACCGGAACCCGCCGAGGCAGGCACCACCGGCATTGACGAGGTGGCGTGCGAATTTTAAACAGCAAACTTATATAGCATACGAGATCAGGCTTGGCAAGGCCATTTATCCCGCAGCTTCGCCTCTGTCAGCTCTCCCCTCGCCCTCCGGGAGAGGCGCGGGGGTGAGGGTAGTTTGGGGGAGAGGGACCGCTCTGTATAGAATAATGCGAGCCGTAGGGTGGGCCATGCCCACCATCGGAATCGGTGGGCGCGGCCCACCCTACCTCGCTACCAGCTCTCCCCTCGTCCTCCGGGAAAGGGGCGGGGGTGAGGGTGGTTCCTGGGGGAGAGAGGGAGCTGTGTATAGGAATACTGCGAGTGAACGGGACCACCCTACGCTGAGTGGGGAGCCGCCAGGCTTTGCTCGGCGAGCTGCCAGAAGGCGCGCACGCTCGCGCGCTGCAGGTTCCGGGTGCTGGAGCAGAGGCCGACGACGTAGGGCTGCAGGCGCGGCGCTTTCTCGATCACGGCCACCTCGTCCCGGAACGGGCTGCGCTCCAGAACCAGTTGCGGCACGATACCGACGCCGCACCCCAGTCGCACCATGGCGATGATCGCCTCGTTGCCGGAGACCTCCGAGGTGATGTTGGGAGTGATCTTGTGCTCCTTGAGCCACTGGTCCAGCCGGCGCCGGGACAGCCCGGTCTGCGGCAGCACCAAGGGCGCCCGGGAGAGGTCTAGTCTTCCACCCTTTAACGGAACCGGCGCGGCTCCGCTTTGCCTGGGGGCGATGAAGATGAGCGGGATGGTGACGATGGGGAGAAACTCGATACTGGAACGCTGCTGCCTATCAGGCAACGCCGCCACGGCCAGGTCGATCTCGCCGCTTTGCACCAGGGCCACGGCCTGCTCGGCGGCGCCGGTGCGCAGCTCGAGCTGGACGTCCGGGTAGCTGCCGCGGTAGGATTCCAGCAACTGGGGCAGCAGGCTGTACACCGCGGTGATGGAGGCGTAGATAGATAATGTTCCCGCTATCTGCTGCTCGTTTCTGATCGAGGACTTGAAGCTGCCCCACTCCTGCAGGCTAAGGCGGGCGTAGGCCTTGAAACGCTCGCCGGCAGGCGAGAGCGTGACGGTGCGGTTGTCGCGCAGGAAAAGCGGCTGTTCGAGCTTCTCCTCCAGGCGCTGGATGGTGCGGGTCAGGGCGGACGGGCTCATGTTGCAGGCCTGGCTAGCCTTGCCGAAATGCAGCAGCTCCGCAACGGTCAAAAAGATCTCTAGTTCGCGTGTGTCCATAAATAGTAGTACCTGTCATCCTTACCCCCTCCCCCCAGAGGGGCTCACGCGCTAACGTAAGAGCACCAACAGCTCGAAAAGTCCCCCCTCCCGTTAAGGGAGGGGGAGGCCTAAGTTAGCGCCAGAGCCCCAGAGTGGGGAGGCAGGGAGGGGGCAAATTGCGTTTGCCGCAATACAATATGCACAATAATTCAATTTACGCAACGTGAGATTTGGGGTATACATCTGACACTACCGAACTGAAACTTAAACATCTATACAGGAGGACACGATGGGACAGAACTATTTCAACACCCTGCCGCTGCGCCGTCAGCTGCAGGAACTGGGTACCTGCCGTTTCATGGACGCATCCGAATTCACTAACGGCTGCAACTATGTCAAGGGGAAGAAGATCGTCATCGTAGGCTGCGGCGCACAGGGTCTGAACCAGGGGCTCAACATGCGCGACAGCGGTCTGGACGTCTCCTACACCCTGCGCGCCGAGGCGATCGCAGAGAAGCGCCAGTCCTACCTGAACGCCAGCAGCAACGGCTTCAAGGTCGGCAGCTATGAAGAGATGCTCCCCACGGCCGACATCGTCATGAACCTCGCTCCGGACAAGCAGCACACCAGCGTGGTGGCGACCGTCATTCCGTTCATGAAAGAAGGCGCCGTGTTCAGCTACGCCCACGGCTTCAACATCGTCGAGGAAGGAACCCAGATCCGCAAGGACCTGACCGTCATCATGGTCGCCCCGAAATGCCCGGGCTCCGAGGTGCGCGAGGAGTACAAGCGCGGCTTCGGCGTGCCGACCCTGATCGCCGTGCACGGCGAGAACGACCCCAAAGGCGACGGCCTGGAAGTCGCCAAGGCCCTCTGCTCCGCCCAGGGCGGCGACCGCGCCGGCGTGCTGGAGTCCTCCTTCGTGGCCGAGGTCAAATCCGACCTGATGGGCGAGCAGACCATCCTGTGCGGCATGCTGCAGGCAGGCGCACTGCTCTGCTTCGACAAGATGACCCAAAACGGCATCGGCGCACCCTACGCGGTCAAGCTGATCCAGTTCGGCTGGGAAACCATCACCGAGGCGCTCAAGCACGGCGGCATCACCAACATGATGGACCGTCTGTCCAACCCGGCCAAGCTGGTCGCCTTCAAACTGGCCGACGAACTGAAGGACATCATGCGTCCCCTGTTCCAGAAGCACATGGACGACATCATGAGCGGCGAGTTCTCCAGGACCATGATGGAGGACTGGGCCAACGATGACGTGAAACTGCTGACCTGGCGCGAGGAAACCGGCCAGACCGCCTTCGAGAAGACCGAGGCCGCCGGCGAAATCTCCGAGCAGGAGTACTTCGACAAGGCAATCGTGATGGTCGCCATGGTGAAAGCCGGCGTCGAGCTCGCCTTCGAGACCATGGTTCAGACCGGCATCGAGCCCGAGTCGGCCTACTACGAGTCGCTGCACGAGACCCCGCTCATCGCCAACACCATCGCCCGCAAGAAGCTGTACGAGATGAACCGCGTCATCTCCGACACCGCCGAGTACGGCTGCTACCTGTTCTCCCATGCCTGCGTGCCGCTGCTGCAGGACTTCATGGCCAAGATCGGCACCGACGTGATCGGCAAAGGGCTTGAGCTCAAGGACAACAGCGTCGACAACAGCCTGCTCGTGGCCGTGAACGCCGAGATCCGCAGCCACCTGATCGAGGAAGTGGGCGCTGAACTGCGCGCCGCGATGAAAGGGATGAAGAAGATCGTCTAGGCGATCGGCATCCGATATAGCTACAGAAAAAGGCGCCCACTGGGCGCCTTTTTTTGTTACAGGGGTGCGAGAGTCCCCTTACCCGGGCTCGCAGGTCTCAAGAATGGACGCCACCAGATAGGCGATCGGCTTGATGACCCCTTCATGGGTCCAGTAACCTGCGTGGTTGGCGGGATTCCATGCGGTCAGAATGTTGCCCACGTTGACTTCCATATCCTCGGTGACCGCACTGGAGTAGCTTTGACTGAGCGGCTTCAGGGGCCAGCCGAGCACGTCGTCCGAATCGTACAGGTTGAGCCACTTCGCCTTTTTCTTCAGCCTGTCCGGCAACTCCGGCGGCGGGAACTGGATGCTGACGATCTCGCGGCAGGCCAGGGTGAAAAACGGGATGTTGCTGCCGAGCGTCACCAGCCCCGCCATGGTTTCCATGCGCTCGAAGCGGCTCCCGCCGTAACGTTCGGCATCCTTTCCCCTTTGCCGGTCCCAGATGTAGTCGGACATGATCATCGAGCCCAGCGAGTGCGCGATCACGACCAGCGGCTTGTCCTCGCCGCCCAGCTTGAGCTTGAGCTCCTGCAGGGACTGGTGCACCGTGTCGTGGACCCTGTGGTAGAAATCGTCGGCTGCGCCTCGCCTTGAGTTGTAGGCGGTACTGCTTCCGAAGGCGTTCACGAAAAACTTGCGCAGCTTGGCCCAGTTCAGGTCGTGTTCCGCGGAAAGATCTACCCAAAGCTGGCTTTCACGCGCCGATAAAAGCGGAGCCCAGTGCACCGATTGCCACGCTATCTCCTCGCGATTCAGCCCCCTGCCGGAAATCTTCTCCCTCAACTCCTGAATGGTGTCGTGCGCGAAATCATCGGGAGCAGTTCCCATCCCGTGAATAAAGAGCACACCCATCTTGTTATGCATAACAACCTCCCTCGCGCAGCCGAAAAAATGCCGACCGACATATCGCCCCCATCATCCAGAAAACTCCCTGCCGACACTGTTGCCAGACACGCACTGGCTAGCGATGAGAGATGGCTGGTGAGGAAACAGCATTCACTATCTGCATTAGTTTGAGCTAATTTTAACCAGACTAAATATAGCGTGATAATCAGGGGGCGCAAGTGACTGTGTCACAATACGGAGCGGGCATAAGGCTTAGCCATCGGTGATCCAGGTCGCAGTGACACCGTGAACAGCGAGCGGATTTGCCTGTGAAACAGCGGCACTGACTCTCTTCCCGGCACCACTGAACCGGCCTTCGGCAATGAGTTTGGGCATTAAAAGACTTGTCAATCCGGTGGGAAAAAAGTAGTCTGGCGAGTCGTGGTACGCAACCTTTCGGAGCGGACCGATCAAGCATGAGAGGAGTTTACTAGATGAAATTACCTGTTAAGCGTCTCTACCTTCTGCTGGCTCTTGCCATCCTGCCCCTCGGCCAGCATGAAGCCCGCGCGGCTCAGGCCACTGCCGCTGCCCCGGCGAAGGCTGCGCCGAAAGAAGTCCAGCTTTCCGGCAAGGTGCTGGAAACCATGGACGGCGGGGGTTATACCTACGTCTTGCTGCAAAACGGTGCCGAGAAGGTCTGGGTCGCCATACCCCTGATGAAAGTCACGGTAGGCCAGCAGTTGAACCTGGTCCCCGGCTACGAAATGAAAAACTTCAGCAGCAAGGCGCTGAACCGCAAATTCGATAGGGTGGTGTTCTCGGCAGGCGTGGCCAATTCGGCGGTCAAGCTGAGCCCGGCAGCCATCAAGATGGCGCACGAGGGAGTGCCGGCGCAGGGGGGCAATGCCGGGGGAGCCGCGGCAGCAGCCAAGCCGGCAGCGCCCCCGTCCTCAGCGGCCAAATCGGCTGCCGTGGCCGGCGCGGCCAAGGCCGCCCCATTGAGCATCGTGCAGGTCCCCAAGGCCAAGGGGCCAAACTCCTACACCATAGCGCAGCTCTACGCCAAGAAGAACAAACTGGAGAAAAAGCCGGTTGTGGTCAGGGGGAAGATCGTGAAGGTCTCGCCCAGGATCCTGAAGAGAAACTGGATTCATATCCAGGATGGCAGCGGCACCGGGGCCAAGAAGAACAATAACCTGGTCGTGACTTCCAAGGAACTGCCCAGGTTGGGCGAGGTGGTAACGGTCCGCGGCACCCTGTACAACAACATTGACTTCGGGTCCGGATACCGCTACGACCTGCTGGTCGAGGGAGCGAAGTTCAAGAAGTAGCCTCCCTCGGCATCCCTCCCTTTGAAACGAGGGAGGTTTCCGATGTAGCCCTATCCTGAATCACCCAGGCTAGGGCTATTTCTTTTCCTACTGCTGCAAGAAAAGGGGACAGGCTACTTTATTATTGGCACTACTCCTTTGCCGCTCCCCGCGCCTCTTCGTTGAACCTCGTCATGGCGGCGCTCAGCGTGCCGCAAAGCCTGTAGTAGTCATCAATGGCCCTGCACAACAGAAAGGTCGCTTCCTGCTTGAGATCCACGTGAATCGACTCGTCGCTTTCCCAGCCGCTTTCCTGCCGCCCGGCGCTTTTGCCCTTGCCCGGCCTCAGTATCCCCCACAGGGACTTCACCCCCCCGCCATCACCATCCCTGGCTTGAAGCAGCTGGCCCAGTATCTCCTCGGCTGCGCCGGCCAGGGTGATCACGGAAAAGAGATCCCGGTTGTGAAAGTAGAGCGCCAGGGCCGTCTCGATCTGGCTCAGTGCGATGTCCTTCTTGGCATACTGCTGGATATTCATGGTTGCAGCTCCTTGCCAGTTGTTTGCTTGAAGATCATAGCAAAAAGGGCCGACTCCCGTGAGAGCCGGCCCTTCTTTTTACCAGATACCGATAGCGCGGCAGAATGCCCGCGCCAACAGTAATTACGCCTTGGTCACGGAGACCTTGAGGGTCGCGCTGACTTCCGGGTGGATCTTCACGGTGGCGGTGAAATCGCCCAGCTGCTTGATCGGCTCGGCAAGCACGATGCGCTTGCGGTCGATCTCAATGCCGTTCGCCTTAAGCTGCTCGGCGAGTTCCATGTTGGTGACCGCCCCGAACAGCCTGTCGTCGGCACCGGCCTGGTGCGGGATGGAGAGGCTCAGCCCCTCGATCTTGCCAGCCAGCAGCCTGGCGGCCTCGAGGACGCGGTTTTTCTTGTATTCGAGGTGACGCTTGGCGTGCTCGAGAGCCTTGGCGTTCTTCTCGGTGGCCTCGATGGCAAAGCCTTTGGGAACCAGGTAGTTCCTGGCGTAGCCCGGTGCTACCTTGACGATGTCGCCGATGTGTCCCACGTGCTCTACGTTTTCTTTGAGAATTACCTTCATTTGTTGCCTCCTAGCCTGAATTTACAGGTTTTCCTGTTTATTGGGGGATCTGAAATCGCCCCAGAGATCGAAGACGCCCAACACCGCCACCGCCAGCACCATGAAAGGCTGGAAGATCAGGAGCAGGTATCCTATGAAACGTACCCACTTTGGTACCTGGTACTTGTGGAAAAAATGGCTCATTACTGCAAAGCCCTGCACCGCGTAAAAGGTCGAGACCACGATCACAACGTTGCGCGAGGCGTGGAACACCACCTCCTGCGGCACCAGCATGCCGAACCCCGCTATGATCAGGACCCAGACCAACGGCTCGGGATTGCGGTACTTCTTGAAATCCCCCACCATGTTGAAGGGCTGCCCCAGCCGCAGGGCCACCAGGGCGAGCACCAGCAGGTTCATGACGGCTATCATCCCCAGCACCACGGTGATCAGCGCCGGATAGATGGTGACGATCAGTTCGCCCGCCTGCTGCATCGAGCTCTGCATCGCCTTGAGATCGTCCCCCGTGATCCCCATCTTCTGGTACACGGCGCCGGTCTGGACGATGCTGGCCTGCACTCCCTCTTTGACCTTGGCGTGCAGGTTGCTGCCGGTCGTCAGGCTGAAGAGCCCGGCGGCGACTACGATGCTCAGGAGGTTGACGGCGACGGCGTACACCACCGAACGCGCTCCCCCCTTGCCCCGGATCAGAAACTCCGGCAGCGCGAGCGACATGATCCCCGCCTGCAGCAGGTAGATCACCACCGCAGCCGGTTCGGCTACCGCGGCAAGAAGCGCCGAGGAGGCCGCCACCAGGGTGATCCCGGTCTGCCTGCCGTGCTTGAGCGTGTAGAATGCTCCCGGAGCGGCGGCGAACATCCCCGGGATCATACCGATCACGGGGAGGAAAAAGAATGCAAGAAAGAGCGCCACCGTGGTGACGCTCCCCTTGACTACATCGAAAATGCGCCCCTGGACGGGGGTCATCTGGATCGGCACAGACTAAGCGGTCGCGTGGCTACCAGCAATCGGGAGCAGCGCGATGTTTCTCGCCCTTTTGATCGCCTCGGTGATCTCCCTCTGGTGCTTGGAGCAGTTGCCGGAGATGCGGCGCGGGATGATCTTGCCGCGCTCGGAGATGAAGTAGCGCAGGGTGCGCGGGTCTTTGTAATCGATGCTTACCTGCTTGTCCGCGCAGAAGCGGCAGACTTTGCGGCGCTGGAACGGTCTTTTCTTCCTGGGACCGGCGCTGGTGCTTCTCTGGGGTGCTCTTTCGTCAGCCATCTTATCCCTCCACCGTAGTAGTCGTTTCGGCCTGAACCTCGGCGGCTTCGCCAGCTTCGGCAGCCACTTCCTCGGTCCCTTCCTCAGCAGCTTTGACCGGAGCGGCTGCAGCGGCAACCACATCCTGCTCGAGCTTCACGCTCTGGTACCTGATCACCTTGTCGTCAAGGCGCAGACGGCGCTCCAGCTCGGCGATCAGTGCGGAATCGCCGTCGAAGCGGAGATAAAAGTAGCGGCCGCGCGGGTTCTTGTTGATGGCGTAGGCCAGTTTCCTGGTGCCCCAGTCCTCAAGCCGCTTGAAGTCGCCATTCATGTTGGCGACTATGTCCTGTACCTTGGTGGAAAGAGCTTTGATCTCTTCGTCACCGAGGTCCGGCTGGACGATGTAAATCGTCTCGTACATCCTCATTGTTATGCCTCCTCACGGTTTATTTAGCCCCGGTCCTGCCCGGAGCAAGGAGATACGGCCCTGGGGCCGCTCTGTGGAACGCTATTCTTTACTACAGATACTTTCCTTTGACAAGGTAAAAGATAAAAAAGTCGGCATGCGGGGTCGAATGATTATTCGCCCCTACCACGCTCATCCTACACATTGAACCTGAAGTGCATCACGTCGCCGTCCTGCACCACGTATTCCTTACCTTCCAGGCGCATGAGCCCCTTCTCCTTGGCGCCCGACTCGCCACCGGAGGCGATGTAGTCGGCGTAGGCGATGACCTCGGCGCGGATGAACCCTTTCTCGAAGTCGGAGTGGATCACACCGGCCGCCCCGGGGGCCTTGGTCCCCTTGGTGATGGTCCAGGCGCGCACTTCCTTGACGCCAGCGGTGAAATAGGTGATCAGGCCGAGCAGCTCGTATCCGGAGCGGATCAGGCGGTCCAGCCCCGACTCGGCCAGACCCATCTCGTTCAGGAAGGCCTCTTTCTCGTCGCCGGCCAGCTCGGAAATCTCGGCCTCGATGGAGCCGCAGATGGTAACCATGCCGTTTCCTTCACGCTGCGCCAGCTGGCGCACCTGGTCGACGTAGGGGTGCTTGCCGTCCAGGTCGTCCTCGGCCACGTTGGCCACGTAGAGCACGGGCTTCGCGGTCATCAGGTGCATGTCGCGCAGGATCAGGCGCTCGTCCTCGGTCTCGGCGCAGTCGCGCGGCGAGAGCCCCTTCTCCAGGATCGCCTTGACCTTCAGGCAGAAGTCCACGTCCTCCTTGGCCTTCTTGTCGCCACTTCTGGCCTGCTTCTCGGTCCGCAAAAGACGCTTCTCCACGGTATCGAGATCGGCCAGCGCCAGCTCGGTCTGGATCACCTCGATGTCGCGCACCGGAGACACGCTGCCGTTTACGTGCACCACGTTCTCGTTCTCGAAGCAGCGCACCACGTGCAGGATGGCGTCCGTGGAGCGGATGTGCCCCAGGAACTTGTTGCCCAGCCCCTCACCCTGGCTCGCACCCTTGACCAGCCCGGCGATGTCCAGGAACTCGATGGTGGTCGGCTGCATGCGCTCCGGATGGACGATCTCGGCGAGCCGGTCCATCCTGGGATCCGGGACCGCGACGATGCCGACGTTGGGATCGATGGTGCAGAAGGGGTAGTTGGCCGACTCTGCTCCGGCAGAGGTGAGCGCGTTGAAGATGGTGGATTTTCCCACGTTGGGGAGACCGACGATGCCGCAGTTGAAGCCCATGACGTCATTTCCTTATTATCCGACTGCCCTCAACTCCCCCTCTCCCCTCCGGGAGAGGGTCGGGGTGAGGGGCTTTAAGTTGAAAATCTCCCTCACCCTGGCCCTCTCCCGGAGGGAGAGGGGAACTTGGCTGACGGGGGGGCTTTCAGGTCCCTGTTTGCTTCAGCTACTTCGCGTTGAAGATGCTCATCGCCTTGGGCATCCCTTCCCTGATCGCCATTTCCAGCGCGTCCACGGCTGTGTCCAGCACCCCCAGCAGCGCATCCATCTCCTCCTTGGGGAAGTTGGAAAGGACGTAGTTCACCTGGTCGCCGCGCTCCGGCCGGCCGATGCCGATCCGGATCCTGGCGTAGTCCGAGCCCCCCAGTTCCTGGGCCAGGGAGCGCAGGCCGTTGTGACCGCCGTGCCCTCCCCCTTCCTTGAGCCTAACCTTGCCAAAGGGGATGTCGAGGTCGTCGTAGATCACGATCAGGTCTGAGAGGGAGAGCTTGTAGAACCGGAGCGCCTCGGCGACCGAACGCCCGGACAGGTTCATGAAGGTCTGCGGCTTGAGGAGGTAGACCCGCTCCCCCGCCCAGTTCCCGTCACCAGCAAGGCCGGAGAAGGCCTTCCTGGTGACCGGGACTCCTGAGAGACGGGATAAGCGGTCCAAAACCATGAAACCCGCGTTGTGGCGGGTCCATGAGTATTTTGGCCCGGGGTTGCCGAGCCCTACGATAAGTTTTGCTGCCATAGCTTGCCTGGCTTAGGCTGCAGCCTCTTCCTCGGCGCCGCCCTTGCGGCCCAGGATGCTGACCACGGCAGCCTTGGGATCGCTCAGGATGGCGAGGCCTACCGGAGCGACGATCTCGCCCACGTGGAGGGAGTGGCCAAGGCCCAGCTCGGTGATGTCGACCTTGATGCTCTCCGGGATGTGGACCGGGAGGCACTCGACCTCGAGCTCGTGCATGGAGAAGTCGACCATGCCGCCCGCTTTGGCGCCGATCGCGGTGCCCACCAGGGCAATCTTGACGTGAACCTTGACCTTGTCGGCCAGGTTGATCTTGTGCAGGTCGACGTGACGCGGGAACCCTTTCAGGCTGTCCAGCAGCAGGTCGCAGACGATGACGGTCGCGCCGTTCAGCTCGCCTTCGCAGTTCAGGGTCAGGATGTGATTGCGGCCACCGGGGCCTGCGATCGCCTTGCCGAACTCCTTCGAATCGAGGGAAACCGGCACCGCGTTGATCCCTTTGCCGTACACTACCCCGGGGATGCGCCCCGCACTCCTAAGGCGACGGGAGATACCCTTGCCAGTCTGTTCCCTAAGTTCCACATTCAGCATCTGCTCGCTCATACATCCTCCGATGTCAGTCAGTTATTTGATTGATTCAGTTCAGTTTACCGTTTAGTTGCAAAAAACAAACAGCCGATACAGCCCGTTCTAGACGAACAGGGAGCTGACCGACTCGTCCTCGTGAATGCGGCGGATCGCCTCGCCCAGAAGTTCGGCGACCGAGAGCACCCGGATCTTGTCCGAGAGCTCGGCCTTCGCGCCCAGGGGCACGGTGTCGGTGATGACCACCTTCTCGATCACCGAGGAGTTGATCCTGTCGATGGCCGGGCCGGAGAGCACGCCGTGGGTGGCGCAGGCGTAGACGTTGGCGGCGCCGTGGTCCTTCAGTGCCTGCGCGGCCTGCGTCAGGGTGCCTGCGGTGTCGATCATGTCGTCCAGGATGATGGCGGACTTCCCCTTGACGTCACCGATCAGGTGCATGATCTCGGCCACGTTCGGGCCGGTGCGCCGCTTGTCGATCACGGCCAGGGTGCAGCCCAGCCTCTTGGCGAAGGCCCTGGCGCGCTCGGTACCGCCGGCGTCGGGCGAGACCATGACCAGGTTGTCCAGGTCGGAGGCGAAGCGGGTCTTCAGGTGCGACAGGAGCACCGGCGCGGCGTACAGGTTGTCCACCGGGATGTTGAAGAAGCCCTGGATCTGACCGGCGTGCAGGTCGACGGTGACCACCCTGTCGGCCCCGGCGGTGGTGACCAGGTCGGCCACCAGCTTCGAGGTGATCGGGGTCCTGGGCGCCGCCTTGCGATCCTGGCGCGCATAGCCGTAGTAGGGCATCACGGCGGTGATGGTTGCTGCGGAGGCCCTCTTCAGGGCGTCCATCATGATGAGCAGCTCCATCAGGTTATTGTTGGTCGGGCAGCAGGTGGACTGCACCACGTAGATGTCCCGGCCACGCACGTTCTCGCCGATCTCCACCGAGATCTCGCCGTCGGAGAAGGTCTTCACCTTTGCCTTGCCCAGCGGCACGTTGAGGCACTCGCAGATCTTCTCTGCCAGCATCGGATTGGAGTTACCGCTGAACACCCTGATCTTGTTTTCCATCAATGGCCGGCCCTCTTGAGTCATTTGTTTATTGTATTGCCACTGGGACACCGAGGGCTGTAGCCGCCGGATGGCCAGCATCAAATTCCGGAAACGCTACTTAATACAATAGTTGGCGGGCGAAGTCAACCGAAAAGGCTGCCATGAGTGCGCCCACCGCTCCGCGCACCGGCCGTGCCCGACCAGCGCCGGCGGCGACCGACAAAAGCTCTTCAGTTTACAGCACCGTTGACGATAAGGACCCTGCCGACCCACTCAACCAAGCAAGGAGCCAGCACCATGGAACAGCGGCAATTTCATCGAGTCACCTTCTCCGCCCCCAGTGACTTGATACATCAGGACATAATATATCGCGGCCGCCTGGGCAACATCTCCTTGAGAGGAGCCATGGTAAGCGCCGACGAATGCATCATGATTCCGCCGGGGGAGAACTGCACCGTGTCGATTCATCCCCGGGAAGGAGCCGCTCCCATTGTCCTGACAGCCCAGGTGGTGCACTCCTTCTTCTCCATGGTGGGAGTGAAGTTTGTCGCCTTCAGCGGAGACGGCGAGCAGCGGCTCTATGAATTGATGCAGACCATAACCACCGAACCGGAAACGCTGAGAAGCGAATGGGAAGTGATCCTGGCGCACAAGGGAGGCCAGCAAGGGGATCAGGATAAGCAGGCTGTCCCTTTCTCAGCGTAGGTTGGGGTGAACGGGTTCTTCGTGAACCCCAGCATGGCAACGTTGGGGTTCACGGTAAGGCCGTTCACCCCAACCTACGCCTTGGCGGGGCAGGTTAGAAGGGGATGCGGGGTGGTGTCAGCGACGCAAACGCAGTTCCTCAAGTTTTTCGCCACTACTGTTACAGGGAACCCTGCGCTCGTAGGGTAGGCAGCTGTTGATATTGAGCACCTCCTCGGCAAGGGCGACGCTCCTGTACCTCAGGGAAACCTCCTCAAGCAGGCATTTCAAGGTGACCAGCACATCCATGCTCCCGGTCCTGCCATATTCCCGGTAAAGCTGCATCACATCATCGAATACCTCTTCGATCTCGCGGCGGTCGCCTAAGTTTGCCGAAGTGGCATCGAGCGGGTCTCGGGCGCCAGCAGATGCAGGCTGCTTTTGATCCGAGCTCTCGCCGCCCATCTCCCCCATCAGATCGGAAAATGCATCCATATTGATCCTGTACCTGACGCGGCCGATACCGAAGATGCTCTTTTCCATGCTACCTCCCGGACCATTCCATATCATTACGGAAACCAGTCACTTCGCCCCCGCAGTTCTTAATTATCGGCCTCACAGCACAAGACTTTAACGCTATCGCACAGACAACAAAAAGGGCGCTTCGATGAGCGCCCTTACGATTTCATTCCCGTGGCCCGTGCGGCTTACCTTGCACCAGTACCACCAGTTCCTGTACCGGTCGTTCCGCTGCCAGTCCCCATGGTTCCACCAGTGCCGGTACCCGTGCCGGTCCCGGTTCCCATGGTCCCGTCGTCGGTCCCGGTCCGTCCGGGAGTCCCGGTCCCCATGGTGTCGTCTGTGCCGGTACCAAGGGTGCGCTCTCTGTCAGTGTCGAGCCTGCGCTCCCTTTCGACATCGATGCTGCGCTCCCTTTCTGTATCAACCGCGCCGCCGGTACCAGTACCCATAGTCCTTTCTCTATCTATTATCCGCTGCCTCTCGATCTCGCTGTCGGTGCCAAGAGTTCCACCAGTGCCGGTACCAAGATTTTCGCCGGTACCAGGTTCCAGAGCCCCGCCAGTGCCGGTCCCGAGATTTTCGCCGGTGCCGGGTTCCACTACCCCGCCGCCAGTACCGGTCCCAACAGCTCCACCGGTACCCAAGCTTTCACCGGTGCCGCTGCCAGTCACACCGCCTGCGCCGGTGCCGAAGCTTCCGCCGGTGCCGGTACCGAACCGGTCTCTATCGATGGCGCGGTCCAATCCCGGAACGTTGTCGTCAACCATGCCGCCAGTGCCGGTGCCCATCGTTCCGCCAGTACCCACGTTGGAGTCATCCACCCTGCCGCCAGTTCCAGTACCCGTCCTGGTGTTGTCATCCATGGTGCCGCCAGTTCCGGTGCCCATCCTGGTGCCTGTGCCGGTATCAGTGGTGCCGGTACCCATCCTGCCGGTACCTGTGTCCATAGTGCCGGTGCCGGTACCCATGCGTTCACTCTCGGTACCCATGCGTTCACTCTCGGTACCCATACGCTCCCTCTCGGTGCCCATGGTACGCTCACTTTCGGTACCCATCATGCCGCCGGTGCCTGTACCGACGTCACCTGTTGTTTCTGTGGTGCCAGAACGGGTCTCACTCGTTCCTTTGCGGACCTTTTTGCTGTGCACTTTCTTTTTTGATTTTTCAACTGTTTTCCCGTCCTTTGTGGTCTCGGTGCTCATGCCCGTTTCTGTCTGGGACATGCTTCCTGAGCTGGCACTGGCCCCATATGCCCCGCCAGTTGCCAGCCCCATCATGCCGACTATAGCGACCGTTGTTAAGAGGATACGCCTGACGCTTCTCATTATATTACCCCCTTTTCGGTAGATTTATTTCCTGTGCGAATGCACTTCTCTGAACAAATATAACGCATACTAATTTTTTAAACAATATTTTGCTAATTTAGCTCTAGCTCATTACCGCTATTCCAGTAATGGAGCTATTCAGTTGACATTTTTAACGCAATAGTATCCAAGTACAGCCTGTGTATCTCTGACTAGTTCATTAATATACCCTTCAATACCTGCACTATTATAACCGTCGATTTTATCAATGATGAAAATTACGATGGTACGGTTCCAGGTGTGAATGTTGATATAGTTAACAAAATTAACTGTTCAATTATTGACTCGATAGTTACCAAATCCAGCCGCACTGAAACGTGCTGAACCTGAGATGCAACAGGTTTACCGGTAGATCTTTTTGGCTAGTCCTCAAAAGCTCTCTCCAACGTGCTACGCGCAAACTGCAGGTCACATATCGCACAACAGCCAACCCTGAAGGCGAGCAATGCCAGTCCCATTACTATCAGCGACGCAAATTCCGCACATATCTACCTAATTCACTGCACTTATCTCATCGCAGCGGTTTCTTGACAGTGAGTTGATCTAACCTATAATGCTGTATATTAAAATTCACCAACAAAGGATCAAACATGCGCAACATAATTGTCACAATTGGCATAGCGGCGCTGTGTGTCGCACTTTCCGGTTGCTACAAGATGCTCCCCTCTTCAGGGGGGGGAAGGCTCAGCAAGTTGCCCGCCGAAGCCGGGGAACGCAAGCTCGATACCGGCGACATCGCCCTGCCCGACGGCTACCAGATAGAGGTCGTTGCCACCGGACTGACCTTCCCGACGGGCGTCACCTTTGATGACAAGGGAGCACTCTACGTGGTGGAGTCCGGCTATTCGTATGGAGAGGTGTGGGAGACGCCGCGCCTTTTGCGGGTTGACCAAGGGAAGCTGACGACTGTGGCCGAAGGGGGAAAGAACGGCCCCTGGACGGGAGTGACCCGGCATGACGGCTCCTTCTACGTGGCGGAAGGAGGGGTACTGGAAGGGGGCAGAATCCTGCGCATCAGCGACGACGGCACGGTCACCCCCCTGGTCCAGGGACTCCCGACACGCGGGGACCATCATACTAACGGCCCGATCGTTAGCCCAGACGGTTGGCTCTACTTTGGCACCGGCACAGCGACCAATTCCGCCATCGTGGGCGAGGACAACCTGAAGTTCGGCTGGCTGACGCGCTTCCCTGAGCACCGAGACACGCCATGCCAGGACGTGACCCTGACCGGTGAAAATTACCGCAGCAAGGATCTACTGAAGGGTAACGGCGAGGTTTCCACCGGCGCCTTTGTCCCCTTCGGCACTCGGACGATAACGGCACAGGTGATCAAGGGACAGGTCCCTTGCAGCGGTGCGGTGCTCAGGGTGCGGCCAACCGGAGGGGCACCGGAACTGGTGGCCTGGGGATTCCGCAATCCCTTCGGTTTCGCGTTTTCCCCGGACGGCAAGCTGTATGTGAGTGACAACGGTTACGACCAGCGCGGCAGCCGGCCGGTTTACGGCGCCGGCGATGTCCTGTGGGAGGTGAAAAGCGGGACCTGGTACGGCTGGCCCGACTACAGCGCCGGATTCCGGCTCGACGAAGAACACCAGTTCAAGCCGGCACTCCAGCCCAAGCCCAAGCTGCTGCTGGCAGACCCTCCCAACGTCCCGCCTCGCCCCGCCGCGATCCTCCCGGTGCACGCATCGGCGGATGGCCTCGATTTCTCCCGCAGCGACGGCTTCGGCCATCGCGGCGAGGCCTTCATCGCCCTGTTCGGCGACCAGTCCCCCACCACCGGCAAAGTGATGGGTCCGGTCGGCTTCAAGGTGGTGAGGGTCAACGTGAAGAGCGGAGTGATCCGGGATTTTGCGGTCAACAAGGGGAGGAAAAACGGCCCATCTTCGGGCCTCGGGCTCGGCGGGTTCGAGCGCCCGGTGGCGGCCCGCTTCGATCCATCTGGCAAGGCCCTTTATGTGGTGGATTTCGGCATCCTTAAGGAAACCGAGACCGGTGCGGTGCCGGTACAGAAAACCGGGGTCTTGTGGCGCATCACACGGCAGACTCCCTAGCGCTGTGGACTTTACCAGTGAAGGTGCGATTAAACCTGAGCCTGAAAACGGAGACGACCATGCGTGTCACACTTCTTCTTACTGTATTGGCGCTGCTCCTTGGCGCCGGCTGCAGCACGGCCCGTCAGCGTGAGCCGATTGCCAAATCCATCCATATCGACTCCCCGAAGCTGGCCCGCGGAGAGAAGGCATACATGCAGTATTGCGACAAGTGCCATCCCGGCGGCGATAAAGGTCTCGGGTTCGCCCTCAGAAACAAGCCGCTGCCCGAGTTCCTGATAAAACTGCAGGTCAGGATGGGATTCGGGGCCATGCCCTCCTTCTCGGACGAACTGCTACTGGACGACCAGCTCGACGATATCGTGGACTACATCAAACTGCTGAAAAAACAGTAGATACAGCGATTTGGAACTGTTACGCCAGGAATCCATTCCCTTGACATCATTGATCTCTTGGGATATAGTCCGCCGCAAACCATATGCTTTACCCAGATACACGATAATACTAAACCATCCGTGAGGATGGGACGGAAAACCTAAGGGTCTCACCGAGACAGCCGGGTCGCCGAAATATCATGCCATGATGTTGCGGTCCCGGCTTTTTTTTGCCCGAAATCTGCCAGAGCAGCTGGCGGAGGCTGCCATAGGGCGTTAAACCACCTGTTCCCGATGACCTTGCAGACGCGGAGAGTTCGGAACCCAACCACGAAAGGAGCAAACATGAAGCGGATCATCATCACTCTGGCAGCTATCACCTCGTTCATCGCCGCGGCGCCGACAGCAGGCCTGGCCGGATCGGTGGGGGTAAACATCCAGCTCGACGCCTTCCTGCCGGCACCGCCGGGGGTGCACATACAAATCGATGCGGGTCGCCCCTACTACGTCGTGCAGGAGCGTCGGGTCTACCTGGAGAAAAAGGAAAAGCACAACAAAGGCAAGCACCGCGGACACGACAAGGAGCGCAAGCACGGCCACGGCAAGAAGGACAAGCACGACTAGTTGAACAACCTTCTGGATTACGATAGCCGACAATACTAAACCACCTGCGAGGGTGGGACGGAAAGCCCATAGGGTCTCACTGAGACAGCCGGGTCGCCGAAGTATCGATGCATTTTGATATTTTGGGGCAGTTCAACAGATCTGTCGTCGGCAGATCAAAACAGGAGGTAACTACTATGGCATGTACACGGGGTACGTTCAAAACGTTAACCATCGGACTGCTGGCCCTGGCCGCAGCGGCACTCGCCTTGCTGGCCGGCTGCAGCGGTGGCGGTGGCGACAGTTCGCCGACAGGCACATTGAAGCTTGCCATCACCGACAAGCAAAGCGACGATTTCGCCAAGGTAGTGGTAGCCATAAAGGAGATCCGCGTTGTCCCGGCCGGTCAGGACAACGCCGCCGACAACGATCCGGCCCTCCCCGTCCTCGCCAGATTCAGCACCCCTTTGGTGATCGATGTGATGCAACTGCAATTCGTCCAGCAGGCCCTGGGCGAGATCATCCTTCCCGTCGGCAGCTACAGCCAGATTCGTCTGATACTGGAGCCCAACCCCAACGGCCAGGCGGAGCCGGTTAACTATCTCACCCTGAAGACCGATCCGCTGACCAGGATCCCGCTCACCACCCCGAGCGGCCAGCAGTCGGGGCTCAAAGTTCTTGGTCCCATCGAGGTCAAGCCGAACCTCATCAACGCCGTGGTGATCGACTTCGATCCCAACACGGCGATCGTCCCCCGCGGTAACGGCGACTACAACTTCAAGCCGACCGGCATCCGGATGGTGCAGACCGCCGAGGTGCTTACCCAGTTCGGTTCCATCTCGGGCACGGTCAGCGCGACCTTCAAGGATTGGTCCAGCGCCAGCGTCGCCATCAAGCGGCGCGGCACCGTCAACGACACGGATGCCATCGCCGCCGGCCGGATCTTCTCCAACTTCACCAGCGGCCGCTGGCAGGCCCCCTTCGCCGCCTTTGTTCCCGCCAGTCCGCAGGGGGTAAGCTACAAGACCTTCGTGACGGCAGCCGGCTTCCGCCCCTACTCATCACAGGGAGTCACGGTCGTTCAAGGGGCCTCAAGCCCGCTAGGCGAAATCCTGCTGGCGCCGCTGCAGTAACTCTTCAGTCGATACAGTAATTCAGTCGCTACAGTAATTCCTTGCAGTGAAAAAAAGCCGGAGTCCAGTCTCGTAGAGACATGGGCTCCGGCTTTTTTTCCATCCGGCAACGGCCAACACCAACCGCCGACACCGTTCCTGAGAAGGGCATCCGGCGTCTCAAGTCCCCTCCCCCAGAGGGGGAGGGTTAGGGAGGGGGAAAGCTCGCCGAAGCTGTTACCCCTCCACTAAAGATCCTTGGGACAGCACCCCCCTCCCCTTTCAACGGGAGGAGTGGGATGGGGCTGGGGTTGCGTAGCGCGCCTTGAGCAGCTTACCAAAGTCGATGCTCATCCTTTCCCGCGTCTGCCGCAGCTCAAACCCCTGCTTCAAAACTTCCTCTTCGATCCCCGGCATGTGCAGGGCGCCCCATGGGATGAGAATGGTATCGTAGTGCGGTACGGCTTTCCTCAGGTGGCGGATCAACTCGTTGTTCCTGTGGTAGAGTATGTCCCCCATCACTACCTGTTGCATCTCCGGCGAGAAGTACTTCCCCGTGATGGAGTCGGATTCAAGGATACTCTCAGCCATCGACGAGCTCTCTTTCATGTGTTTGCCGAGTTCGGCGAGAAACTCGATGGTCTGCGGCTTGAAGGAGCTGACGTCCACATCAGCCCGGAGCATGTCGACCTGCGGCCCCGCATCGGCACCAGGCTTCCCACCCTTTTTCTCCAGTTCCGACGCCTCGATCAGCCTGGCCTTGAAATGCATCTTTTCCTGCTGCAAGGTCAGCCCGAGATAATCGGCAACTTTGCCGTAGTCCAGTTTGTTGGGCAGCAGATTCTTGTCGTCGGATACCCCTTCCGCCAGGATGATGGTCCGGCCCGGAGCAGCCTGCCCCACCAGATCGTCGTAATACTTCTTCTCCCCGATATGTATCATCCCCACCAGGCGGATCGTTTTGTCGTCGCGCCGGTAGACCTTGTCGGCCATGTAAAGCCCCTGGGGGGCAACGCGCATGAAGCTGGCGGTGTTTTGCTGCAGGAACCCGTTCGCCGAGGAAAGGAGCAGCAGCACCGACACCAGCGGCAGCACCACAAGGCCCAGCAAGGAGAAAACCGCGGTGTTCTTCAGGCTGAAGAAAGGCCCCTGGAACATCGACTCAGGCAACAAGAAGCCCGGCTGGTTCATCTTGCGGAGGTAGTAAAACGGCAGCAGGCAAAGAAGCAGCTGTCCCGCTGCAGCCGCCAGGCCAAAGCCCGGTCCGCCCAGGGTCGGAAAGATCATGGTGGAGATGGGGACCAGGCAGAGGAAGGAAATCAGCGGCAGAAAGATCCGCTTGGGCAGGCGCTGGTCGATGCCGAGGCATTGAAACAGCACGAAAGCCAGGAGCATCACGATCTGGGCCAGGAAGTTCCTGGTCTGGGTGAGCGCAGGCAGAGGGGAGACGAAGGAAAGCAGTTCGTCAAAAAGGGACATCGTGCCGTCTGCAAGGTACAGCATCAGAAATACGTTCGCCAGGGTTCTCATCAACTTCCTCTTCTCCAACCCCGCACGGGACTGGACAGCAGCCTTGTTTTGCCGACCGTCTTGCCGACCACCGACCACACATTATCTAGCCCCAATGTAGGCCGATCGTCGGAAAATGTCCACACGGCCGAGGGTAGCACATGCGGTCCGAAAATGCCTGTGATTTCATAGGGAGAGGGCGGATGGCCGGCGGGAGGAGGGGAACCTGAATCGGGAACGAAAAAAAATGAGGCGGGGCCGGTGCGGTGCTTTGCATAAGGTGGGGGTAAGGGGGGCGAAGAACAGGTTGACATTGCTGTCAAAGGCATGTAGTTTAACATCTAACTATTAAACATTGACCGCATTGACAGTTCAGCACAAGGGGGGTGATAAGGCAACGAGAGCCTTTTTTATTTCAGGTAACAGTTCAACATTCAACCATTTCATTTAACCTAAACTCTAAAGGAGAAACACTATGAAACGCCACCTCGCAACCATCACCGCCATCGTCGCCCTGGCCCTGCCGGCTCTCGCTTCCGCATCGAGTTGGAACATCGACCCCGAGCATTCCAACGTCGGCTTCAAGGTCAAGCACATGATGGTCTCCAACGTCAGGGGAAGCTTCGACAAATACAGTGGCACTCTGGAGTTGAACGACAAGGACATCAGCAAGTCCAAGGTCCAGGTCAGCATCCATACCGACTCGGTGAACACCAACGCCGTCAAGCGCGATGAACACCTCCGCAGCGCCGACTTCTTTGACGCCGCCAAGTACCCCACCATGAGCTTCGTCTCCACCAAGGTCGCCAAGGCGGGCAAGGATAAGCTGAAGGTCACAGGCTACCTGACCCTGCACGGGGTGACCAAAGAAGTCGTCCTTCTCGTGGAAGGCCCCTCCAAAGAGAGCAAGGACCCCTGGGGGAACATCCGCCGCGGGGTAACCGGGAGCACCACGATCAACCGCAAGGATTTCGGTCTGGTGTGGAACGCAGCGCTTGAAACCGGTGGCGTTGCGGTAGGCGAAGAAGTGACCATTACTCTGGACATCGAGTTCATCAAGAAAGCGTAGTCACGCTCAGGTGCACCTGCGGCAAGTCGACTACGCCGTTTTGCAAACGGCGCTCACCTAGGGGGTGAAGGCGCGCAGATCGCCTTCGAGGTGACGCAGAAGCAGCAGGTAGCTGAAAATTAAAAGAGGCCGCAATGTCTTCTCGCATTGCGGCCTCTTTTTGCATGCCCGGGAGATGGAAACTCCCCCTCAGGCTACTGCTTTTAGACCGACCTTGCGGCACAACCGTCCCAATTCCTCCTGCTCCTCAGCCGTCAGCACTGCCATCTCGGCTAAGATCGCCGCCACTTGTTTGGGGAAGATCGAACTGATCAGCGCCTTGCCCTGATCGGTCAGATGAACGGTGATGAAGCGGCGGTCCTCAGAATCCCGCTCCCGCTGCACGAGTTGACGCTTCTCCAGGTTGTCTATCACCATGGTGATGTTGCCGGTGCTCTTCAGTATCTTCCTGGCGAGGTCCCGCTGACAGAGGGAACCGCCATGGTAGAGAGCCTCAAGTACCCCGAACTGGCTGATGCTGAGCCCCGCCTCGGTGTAGTTCTGGCTCGTCCTGGAGGTCACCGCCTCTGCGGCGCGCACCAACTTGATGTAGGTATCAAGCGCCCGGACCTCCTTCTCGTCTCCTGCATGTTTGGTGGCCATACTTTACCTCTATTTTATTTAACATCAAACTAAGTCTGGTGGCCACCGGATGTCAAGCTGTTTTGCCGCCCGCTCTTTCTGTTGCTCCACCAGGTCCGACCAAAGCCGAACGATACCTGCTTTTACCAGCGGCCTGGTCTTACTCCCTGGTTGGCACTTGCTAGTCCCTCACTGAGCCAGACGGGTCGGCTCCCCCGCTCTCCCGGCCTGTTCCCGGAGCGCCGTCGTCCCGTCCTCACGGCTCCAGTAGCGGCGCTGCGCCTGGAAGGGAATGGCCAGGGCGCGCCAGAGGCGGTTGTCCTCCGGCCGGGCGTAGCCCGGAACGCCGATCTCGATCCCGGCCTGGGGCACGTTGAGCACCAGGGTCCGGAGCACCCTGTCCCACCAGGGAAAGACCGACGAGTAGTTTGAGTTGGTCTCCGCCATCACCTGGGAATGGTGGATGCCGTGCATGCGCGGGGTGACCAGGAACCGGTTCAGCAGACGCTCGCAGCGGATCGGGAGCCGCACGTTGCTGTGGTGGAAAAGGGTGTTGGCCTGGAAAACGAGCTCGTAGAGCGCATAGGCCCAGAGGGAAGGACCGATCAGGCCGAGCTGCGCCACCCGGAAGGCGGAAGAGAGGGCGAGCTCGCCGAAATGGAAGCGAAAGGTGGTGCTGACGTCGAGATCGGGGTCGATATGATGGACGTTGTGGAAGCGCCAGAGCAGGGAGAACCGGTGGTTGGCCCGATGCCACCAATAGAAGGTGAGATCCATCAGCAGGAAGGCGAGGATCGGGCGGAGCGCAGTCCGAAGGAGGTCCGGCCGGTCCAGGCCAGAGTCGCCTCCGCGGCGGGGCGCACTGCCAGGCTTACCGTGGCGAAGGCGAGGCCGCCGAAGGCGAGGTTGACCAAGAGCCGGCCGGCGAGCGGGCGCCTGGTCCGCCTGAGTGGGATGAACCTCTCCAGCATAAAGAGGAGGGAGGCGATTCCCCCGATGACTGCTCCTGCAATGAACGTTTCCCGCATAGGCGCCTACTCCCGATCCTTTCTCGTGCGCGTACCGCTCCAGCCCTGTCTCGCCGGCCCAAGACGGCGGCCCTACAATATATCGTACTTATACTGCCATTTCCATTGTCAACGACCACTCATCTATTCCCCCAGAGCGGATCGTCGGGTGCCCCCCGAGTCCCCGAACGATACCCGATCGTCACTTGCACTGCAACTTTTTTATTGACATATATATATTGTTGCATATATGATGCGTTCCATCACGACTACGTCACCCCGAACCGTAGAAGAAAAGTATAGGGTCAACAATCCGGGAAAGGAGCAGGGAAATGGGCAGTGTCATCTGGGTTATTTCGGCATGGATCATGTTAGTCGCATTTTCAGCAATAGTATTTCTTGTGTTTAAGAAGGTCCCCATCAAGAAAAAGTGATCCTGCCAACATTTTCACTTGCGTTTTGGCAATTTAAAGAGAGGGCATAGATATGAACGCGATAATTTTACCTTCAGCAATTGCACTTACATCCGTATATGTTTTGGCTTTAGGCATCCAGGCGATTTGTTGTGGTATGGCAATGCGTAAGAGAAAAGTGACAGTTGAAATTGAAAAAAATAAAACCTCAATTATGGCGCAAAATCCCTCCAGCTATTCCGGTGCATGCCAAGATGTGCTGTGTGTGAAATAATCGGTTCTTCCCGCTAGCGGATCGACTGCCAAACTATATCTGATTGCCATTGGCTTTTCTGAATACAAAGACGACATGCTTTGATTTTTTTCAGCATTGGCATTTTATATTTTCGAATTTCTGCCCACTGCTCCAAAGTATCAACATCTCAAGGCTGACCGGCCGGCTTGATGGGCCGGTCGTGCCGCTTGTTATCCATTCCTGGTTCACTATCTCCATTTCCTTCGTTTCCTTGTCGGTTTCTTTCTTCCCCGCATAGCGCCATCCAAAGCTGATGGCAGTGCGGTATCTGTCGGTCATCCTGTCAACTTCCTCCTCGCCCTCTAATCCGGCTGCCTTCCGCTTTCTTCGAGCGTATCCGGTGGATTTTCACCCCTGTCGCGTGGCCTGTGGCTATGACTGCAGCGGTGCGGGCCAAAAGTCCTTCATCCTTTGTTTGTCAAATGCGGGGGATCGTCACGTCGCCCCCCATTAAATGCTTGCCCGGAGCGCGCAAAGGATGTTAGGTAGAATGTTTTTTTCAACCATCCTCGTTCTTCCTGAAGATGCTGAACGGACATTATTTAGAAAGGGAGAAAGATACATGACCATGACAGACAACCCGCAGATCCTTCAGATCGTCATCGAGGAGAGCGGACTGCCGCGCGCCGGAGTGGCACAGACTATAGCTCTTTTGAACGAGGGGGGAACGGTCCCCTTCATCGCGCGCTACCGCAAGGAGCAGACCGGAGAGCTGGACGAGGTGCAGATCCGGCAGATCGAGGACCTGCTCAGCTACCACCGCGAACTGGCGGAGCGCAAGGTCACCGTGCTGAAGAGCATCGAGGAGCAGGGGAAACTGACCCCGGAGCTCTCCGCCCGCATCGTGGGGTGCCGCAAGAAAACGGAACTGGAGGACCTCTACCTCCCCTACAAGCCCAAGCGCAGGACCAAGGCTACCATAGCGCGCGAGCGCGGCCTGGAACCGCTGGCCGAGCTGATCGCCCTCCAGGATCTGACGCAGGGGTCGCCGGAGGAGATGGCGGCACCTTTCGTCAATGAGGAACTGGGGGTCGCCAACGCGGCCGCGGCGCTGGAAGGAGCGGGACACATCCTGGCGGAGCAGCTCAGCGAGGACGCAGACCTGCGCGGCCTGGTGCGCGACCTGACCCGGGAGCAGGGGATCTTCGACTGCAGGCTCCTGGGCGAGGGGGTGGACGCCGAGGGTAAGTTCAAGATGTACTACGAGTACCAGGAGCCGCTCAAGAGCATCCCCTCGCACCGCATGCTCGCCATGCGGCGCGGCGAGAAGGAGAACGTGCTGAGGCTTGCGCTTCTCGCCCCGGAGGAGGAGATCCTGCAGCGGCTCAAGCTCAGGCTGATCAAGCGGGAGAGCATCTTCAGGCCGCTTCTGGAGTCGGTGGCACTGGACGCCTACCGGCGCCTGATCGCCCCCTCCATCGAGGTGGAACTCAGGCTGGAGGCGAAGACCCGCGCCGACGAGGGGGCCATCGCCGTGTTCGCCCAGAACCTGAGAAACCTCTTGCTCTTGCCGCCGGCCGGCGGGAGACGGGTATTGGGGGTCGACCCGGGACTCAGGACCGGCTGCAAGGTGGCGGCCCTGAGCGAGACCGGTCGCTTCCTGGAGCACGCCACCATCTATCCTCACACCGGCGGAGCCAAGGCGCAGAGCGCAGGGGCAGAACTGGTGAGCCTGATCGAGCGCCACGACTGCCGCCTGATCGCCATCGGCAACGGCACCGGCGGGCGCGAGACCGAACTCTTCGTGCGCGAGGCGCTGCGCAGCGCCGGGGTGAGGGCGGAGACGGTGATGGTTAACGAGGCCGGCGCCAGCATCTACTCGGCCTCGGAGATCGCCAGGGAGGAGTTCCCGGAACTGGACCTCACCATCCGCGGCGCCATCTCCATCGGGCGCAGGCTGCAGGACCCGCTGGCCGAACTGGTCAAGATCGACCCCAAGAGCATCGGGGTGGGGCAGTACCAGCACGACGTGAACCAGGCGCTGCTCAAGAAGGCGCTGGACGCGGTGGTGGAGTCGTGCGTCAACTTCGTCGGGGTCGACCTGAACAGCGCCTCGTGGGCGCTCTTGTCCTACGTGGCCGGCGTCTCCGAGAGCCAGGGGCGCGCCATCGTGCGCCAGCGCGACGAGAACGGCGCCTTCGCCACCCGGCAGGCGCTGCTCAAGGTGCCCCGTTTTGGTCCCAAGGCGTTCGAGCAGGCTGCGGGCTTCTTGAGGATCCGCGGGGGCGAGAACCCGCTGGACAACACGGCGGTGCACCCGGAAAACTACACCGTGGTGGAGCGCATGGCGGCCGACCTGGGGGTGAGCCTGGCGCAGCTTGTGGCCGAGCCGGCGCTCTCGGCCAAGATCAGGCTGGAGCGCTACGTGACCGACACGGTCGGCATCCCTACCCTGACCGACATCCTGGCGGAGCTCAAAAAGCCGGGGCGCGACCCGCGCGAGGAGTTCAAGACGGCGAGCTTCAGGGAGGACGTGGTGACCATCGCCGACCTGAAGGAGGGGATGATCCTGCAGGGGGTGGTGACCAACGTGGCGGCCTTCGGCGCCTTCGTCGACATCGGGGTGCACCAGGACGGACTGGTGCACGTAAGCCAGCTCTCGCACCGTTTCATGAAGGACCCCAACGACGCGGTCAAGGTGGGGGAGATCGTCAAGGTGAAGGTGCTCTCGGCGGACCCGGAAAGGAAGAGGATCTCGCTCTCCATCAAGCAGGCCGAGCCGGAGAAGGCTCAGAAGGGGGCGCCGGCGGATAGAAAACCGGCGGAGAGAAAGCCCAAGAGCGCCGAGCCGGAGAAGTCCGGATGGGAAAAGGCGGGGTTCAGGGTGAAGAAGTAAGCGGGGAAGCGTAAAAACAATAAACTAAGCCGACAAGTGCCGTCCTTCCGCTGTTAAAGTTCCTCCCCCTTCAAGGGGGAGGTTAGGAGGGGGATGGGGATCTCTCGCACTGGCTTCCCCCCATCCCCACCCCCGCCCTCCCCTTGAAGGGGAGGGCGATTCTGCTGAAGCCGTAGATTGGCAGTAAGAAGGCAAAACAAAAAAGGCAGATGGTCCACGACTTGATAAAGTCCTGAATTCATCTGCCTTTGTGCTTTTCTTTCCGTCAGATCTGCGTGAAACGCTTTTGAGCCTTTAGCAGGCGGACCTCAGAAGCTTGCGCCCGGTCTTGAAGACCACCTCGACCTTGCCGGTCTGGCTGGCGGCGATCAGGCCGATGCCGAAGGTGGGATGGGTAACGAGGCTGTTGACCCGATACTTCCCTTCCATGCTGTACGGCACCGCCAGATCCGGGTCGTGGGGACGGATCAACTCCTCCCAAATATCCTGGTCGGAGACAGCCGGCGCCTTGGCCGCCCTGGGGCGCGGGGTCTTGGCCACCTTTTCCACCTTGCCCCCCTTCGCGACGGCCGCCACAGCCTTGGGCTCCTTTACAGGACGATGGTTGTGCTCGCTGCCGCAGGTGTTGCACTTGACCCTTACCACCTGCCCCGCCACCATGGCGACCACCGTGTGGTTCAAAAGAGCCTTGCAACGCGTGCACTGCGAATCAACCGTATCTCCTGCCGCTACAACTCTCTGCATAGTGCCTCCTGACCATGTGCCGAAAGAAAGAGGGTTTAACCGTATGTCGGCTAAACCCTCTCCATTCGTTATTGGAACGCGGGTGCAATTCTCCCCGCATCTGTTTACGTTTCGTTGGTTTAAGCGCTTGATATTGCGTCGATGTGCTGATGGAATATAAGGGATTTCGACGGCCATTGCAAGGGGAAAAAGCGCCGGCGTCCAAGCAGACACGACATCTAATGGGAAAGCTTCAACGCTGGCAGCTGCCGGTCAGGTCGTGGTGCTTTCCAGCGGCGAGGGCTCGTGCAGCAGCAGCCGGAAGGCGATGGCCTCGGTGAGAACGCCCAGGTAGGCGCCGATCACCACGTCGCTTACGAAGTGGTAGTTTGTGGTCACCAGGGCCAGCGCCAGCAGGATCCCGGTGACCAGGCAATAAGGGCGGCTCTTCGGGTAGAAGCGCCAGAGGGCGGCCAGCAGGGTCACTACCACGACCATGTGCCCGGAAGGAAAGCCATCGCACCCTGCCCGCCTCTGGAACCAGTAGAATCCGTACAGATTGGGATCCTGCACCCAGCGCCGCGTGTTGTAGCGCCCGAAGACGAATTTGAGAAAATGCTTCACTATGAAGGAAACGGGAGCGGCCCAGGTAACCAGCCTGGTGAAACTGGTGACCTGGTCGTAGATCCCCTTTCTGCTGCGCACCAGGTAGGTGGAGCAGGCGGCGAGCGTGGTGAGGAGCACCACAGCTAGTAAAAGGTCCGGAAGGTCGGAGGTCAGGTGAGACCAGCGTGTGTTGGCGTAAAGGTGGTTCTTGACGAAGAGCGCCACGGGAAGGTCGACGAAGCCGATGCAGAACAGGGTAAGCGCCGCCGCCAGCAGGGCGCTGCCGAACCATTTTTCCTTCAAGCTGCCGCCGTTAAGTGACATGTTACCTCGGGTGACACGGTAGGTTCTGAAATCACATCCGGCAAGGCTACCATAACTGGTGCGAAATGTGGAAGCCGAAACTCCGCAGGGCAAGCGGCAGGGTCAGGGATGAGAAAAGGGGTCCGCCGCTTTGCCGGGGACCCCTTGATGACATTGTTGTGATACCCCATCCCCCCTGCCTCCCCTTGAAGGGGGGTGGCAGGGGGAGTTGGTGCCTACTAGTGTTTGTCGCAGCTGTCGCTGTTGCAGTCGCAGCCGTGGCAGTGCCCCTTTTTCTTCCAGAGCGAGTGGTACAGAAGGTAGCCGGCGAAGGCGAGCAGCGCCCCGGCGATCAGCAGGTCGCTCAATCCCATGTCACACCCCCAATCCAAGCAGCGAGCCTACCTGGTACACCAAAAGCGCCATGCCCCAGGCCAGGGCCGACTGGTACAGGAAGGCGACCCCGAACCACTTCCAGGAGCCGAACTCCTGGCGCATGGCGATGGCGACCACCACGCACGGCATGTAAAGGAGCACGAAGACCATGATGGCGTAGGCGGAGAGCGGCGAGAAATCCTGGCGTATCTTCTCCTTGAGCGCGGAGGTGTCCTCACTGTCCTCGGCGGAGATGCTGGAGATGCCGAAGTTGGCGACCACGTTCTCGGCGGAGCCCTGCACCGCCTTGCCGAAGGAGACCACGACGGTCTTGAGATCCTCGCTGAAGGGGGGGATCTCCTCGGCTTCCTTCTTCTCGGGAGCGTAGATCTCGCCCATGGTGCCGACCACGATCTCCTTGGCGATGACGCCGGTGATGAGCGACGAGGCGGCCTGCCAGGTGCCGAAGCCCAGGGGGGCGAAGACCGGGGCCATCACCTGCCCGGCCTGTCCCAGATAGGAGTCCTTCTTGCTCTCCACACCCCAGGGGAGGTTCAGCATGAACCAGACGATGATGGAGACGGCGAGGATGTAGGTGCCGGCCTTGATCAGGAAGTGCTTCCCCTTCTCCCAGGTGTGCAGGCAGAGGCTGTGCATGGAGGGCATCCGGTACGGGGGGAGCTCCATGATGAAGATGGGGGCCTCGCCCCGGAACAGGGTCTTCTTGAAGACGGTCCCCATCACGATGGCCAGAACGATCCCCATGACGTAGAGCGACCAGATCACGGTGCCGGCGCTCTGCGGGAAGAACACGCCGGCGAACAGGACGTAGACCGGGAGCCGCGCGCCGCAGGACATGAGCGGGATCAGGAGCGCGGTGAGCGCCTTGTCGCGCGGGTTCTCCAGGGTCCTGGTGGCGTAGATGCCGGGGACGTTGCAGCCAAAGCCCAAAAGCATCGGGATGAACGACTTGCCGTGCAGACCGATGGCGTGCATGGCCCGGTCCATCACGAAGGCGGCCCGCGCCATGTAGCCGCTCCCTTCCAGGAAGGTGATGAAGAACATCATCAGGAAGATGACCGGCACGAAGACCAGCACGAAGCCGACCCCGGCGATCACCCCCTCGGTGGCGAGCGACACGGTCCAGTCCGGGGCGCCGATGGCGTTCATGAGCGTGATGGTCCAGTGCTTGAAGGGACCGGTGGCCATCGCGTCGATCCAGTCCGCGAAGGGGGTGGACATGTCGAAGGTGAGCTTGAACATGAGCCACATGGCGGCCAGGAAGATCGGGATGCCGAAGAAGCGGTTCAGCACGATGCGGTCGATCTTCTCGGTCAGCTCGGCCTTCTTCAGTTCCGGCTTGCGCAGCACCTCGTGCACCAGCCCGCTGGCCAGCCCGTAGCGGGCCTCGGCCATGATGGACTCGATGTCGTCGCCGTGGCCGCGCTTCAGGTGATGCAGCGCCTCGTCCAGGGCCGCGCTGTTCACCGCGCCGGTCTCCTCCAGGAGGTGGCTGTCCTGCTCCATGAGCTTCAAGAGCAGCCAGCGCCTGGGATATCTCTCCAGGAGGGCGCTTCGCTCCTTGTGCAGCGACTCGCCCATGAGCGCTGCCGCCGCCTCGATGTCGACGCCGTAGTTCAGCTCGCGCGGCGCCCGCTTGGCCGGGTTCTTGGCCGTTTCCAGCACCGCCTGCAACAGCTCGTCCAGGCCGCTCTTCTTGATGGCCGAGGTGGGGACGGCGATCACCCCCAGCATCTCCTCGATCCCCTTGACGTCGATGGAGTACCCCTTGGCCTGGGCCTCGTCGAAGATGTTCAGGGCGAGCACCACCGGGATGCCCAGCTCCATGATCTGCACGGTCAGGTAGAGGTTGCGCTCCAGGTTGGTGCTGTCCACCACGTTGAGGATCAGGTCCGGGCGCTCGTGCACCAGGTAGTCGCGGGCGATGATCTCCTCCTGGGTGTAGGGGGAGAGCGAATAGGTGCCGGGGAGGTCGACCAGGCGGATCCTGGTCCCCTTGTAGTCGAAGGAGGCCTCCTTCTTCTCCACGGTGACGCCGGGCCAGTTGCCGACATGGAGCCTGGAGCCGGCGATGGCGTTGATCAGGGTCGATTTGCCGGCGTTGGGGTTGCCCGCCACCGCGACCGTGATGACGCGCTTTTCCACGGGACGCAGGGTGGCGCGCTCGCGTGCCTCCGCGGCGCTCTCACCTTTCAAAGCGGCATCCTTGTTGGGGTGCAGGCTCATGCCACCACCTCCACGCCGATCGCCTCTGCCTCGCTTTTGCGCAGCGAAAGGAGGTAGCTCTTGATCTGCACCTCGATCGGGTCACCCATGGGGGCCACCTTCTCCACCTTCACCACTTCACCCACCAGCACCCCCATGTCCAGGAGCCTTCTCTTCAGTGGCCCAACCGAGCCGATGCTGGTGATCCTCCCTTTCTCGCCGGGCTTAAGCCGCGCCAGATTCGTCATTGCCGTACCTCCCTGATCATTATCTTCATGGCGAGGCTGCGATCGATCGCCAGCCTTGATTCGCCCACTTTCAAAAGCAAAGGGCCGCCGCCGTTGTTCAGCACCTCAACGGTCCGGCCGACCCTGATGCCCAGGTCCTCGACGCGACACTCACACCGTCCCTGCTCGCCGGCAGCCGCAGCGCCCCCGGCACTCTTCGGTGCCCTGATCTCCAGGATCTCCCCCACCTCGCCCGCGCCTAAAAGTCCCAATGGCATCATCTCGTTATACTCCTTGCTTGATTTGCCCCGGCTTTCAATGTATTGCTCCAGGGCTCTTGGCGGTAAAACACTCCAGGCAGTTTCGGAAGGTGCAGACGCCGCAGGCGTGATGCATGATCACCGGAATGTCCAGCGCCTTGGCCACCTGCATCGCCTCGACCTTGACCCTGTGCGACACCTTGTTGGTGAAGATCACGATGGCGTCGGCCTTCTTGAGCTTGGCGGCTATGTTGGTCTGCGACTTGGTGAATACCTGCAGGGAGATGCCCGCGCGTTCCGCCTCCTCCCGATAATGCCTCTCCAGGCGGTCCATGCCGCCGATCAGTGCAATGCACATCTACCCCTCCGTTAAAACCTGAAAGCTGCGGTCGTCGCTGGCTCTCCCCGTTCAGGGGCGCCCCTTGCGCGAATTGGAAATTCGTTTTCAATAGCCCTGAAAAAAAACGCCGGCCCCGTTGGCCGCGGCAGCGGTTTCGGATCGTGTTGCCGCGGACCGGAGACACTCCTGCGGGCTGCAGCCGGAAGCGAGCTGCTTGGAGATGCGGCAGCGGCACTCGCGGTGGGTCTCGACGAGCCTGAGGCTTTCCGCCGGATTGCCGAAGATCTTCCAGGGGCCCTGGCAGGTGAAGGAGAGCCGCGCCCACCCCAGGAAACCGACCACGTCCTTGAGCGGGTAGCCCAGGAAGACCCCGATCTCGTGCGGGAACCCCTCCCCCGTCATCCGGCTTTCCAGCTCGGCCAGCACCTGTTCCGGCTCCGCCGGCTGCAAATATCCAGATTTACCCAGGATTACCTGGACGCTCTTGCGCTGCAGCAGGGCATCCAGCGCCAGCGGGCAGTAGAGCAAAAGCAAAAGCGAGCTCCCCCGGTCGGCGAGCAGCCGCACCTTGAGGCCGCTCTCCTCGATCAGGGCCTGGCCATGCTCCTTCCAGAGCAGGTAGAGGTTGCGTCCGCAGGAGCGGCGCTTGTTGGCCAGAGGGACCAGGTTGGCCGGCTTCTCCCCCTGCAGCACCTCGGCGAGCTCCAGCGCCAGAAAGGAGGCCAGACAGTCGCGGTCCTGAGGGTAGCGCCGGGAGAAATCCTGCCACCCCGGCCGCTTCGCCGCCCAGGCACCCCGGAGCGCTGCATCTTCCTGAACAAAGGAAACGCTTGCCTTACGAGCGACAGACCCCATACTCCCCTCCCTGCAGCTATTGCTGCTCAATCGATCCCGGGGAAGCACCATGAGCCCCGGACCGGGCAACGACATCCATTTTCACTGATACGTCATTCTCGTCGGAAGATGCTATCGGCAGGCTGATATCAACGAAGGGCCTCCTGAAGCAAAACCAGCAAAGTCATAGCAGTGAATGCCATGACTAAAAGCTCGCAGACGGCCCTGAAGGAATTGACACCGTGAGAGGGCCGCCCTTGCGCGATATTGAAAACTGAAATCACTTATAGAGAAGTTGACTTGCAATGTCAATAACAATTACGGGCAGAGACAGAAAATGTTTCGCCTATGGCAGTGGCCCCTGCCCTGCGAGGCCGCAACGGCAATGATCGACAAGCTTAACGGGGATCGAAACGAAGGGGTTGCTTAGGCTGGTTACAACGGGATGGGTCAGGGGCGGGGGATGCGGGCCAGCATGTTGCAGAACAGCACTCCCTGCTCGATGGCGTCCTGCAGCGCCACGTGGCTGTGCAGCGTCGGCCCGAACCATTCCTTGGGCATCCGCTTCTTGCTGGTGCAGTGAAAATCCTGGCCCAGCATGGTCATGGCCATGGTCTTGATGTCCAGGGCGGAGAAACCGAAAGGGCTGCGCCCGACGAAGCGGATCAGATACCAGTAGACGAACATGAAGTCGTAGCTCGCCGGGTAGCCGACGAAGACCGGCTTGCCCGGCAGCGCGTCGAGCCACTTGGCGTAGTCGGCCATGACCTGGGCGGGAGGTTCCGGATCCTTGCGGCACGCCTGCCACGCTTCCGGGTGCTTGCCCCACCACTTCATGGTTTCGGGATGGCTCATCGCCTCGGGCAAAAGCTCGAGGTTGGCCGAGAAGGTGGCGACCCGGCTGCCGTCGGCTCGATAGGCCGCGCACCCCAGGCTCAGCATCGAGTAGGGCCCCGGGATCGGCCCGTCGGCCTCGACGTCGGTACTGACATAGATTTCGATGATCGGTTTACCGGCCGGCATCGTGCTCCAGGTGCTGAGCTTTTCAGTGGAAGTGGAATTCAAAGGGTTCTTTGGCGCCGCGACGCCTCCAAGTAAATCACAGGTGATCATGAAGTCAACGGGACTCGATCATCCTTTTCGCAGAGGCAGACCTTCTCTTTGAGTTCTCCTGCTGGTCCGGCTGAGCCAGTGCCGGCCCTTCAGAAACGGGCTAAACAGTGTGCCGTTGTGATATGATGAAGTTGCAAGAAAACAACAGAGTGTAACAGTGCCATGGGAAAGAAGGTGATCTAGGTGAGGATCGCAAAGGAAACAAGAAGCAGCCTGAAGTCCGGCAGCACGACCAAAGGTTTCAGAGGCATTCCGGTCGCGGCCAAGAGCCCTGCCCAGTTACGGGGCAGAAGCAATCCAAAGGGGGCCTCCGGTCAGGCAGCCGGCGGCAGAGCCGGCTCGACCGGCAGGAAATCCTCGACGGGCAAAGGCTCCGCGAAGTGACAGGCGGAGCGCTGCGAGTATTTAAGACCCTGCAGCTTTGGCGGCAGGGTCTTCTTTTTCGGACTTCAGGTCACGGCGAAATAATGGGTGTTGACTCGATTGTTGAGGCGAGCTAAGATTGCACCTGCACTTTTCGATTAATTAACACGCATTTAGATACCGACACATGGAACCTTACTTCACGCGCAGCGGATAGAACAGGCGATAAGGCCGGCTTTCGCCCCGGCCTATTGAGGGAAAAACCATGGAACAGATAGTCGAGGTTGCGGAAAGCATCCGGATCAAGATACTCATGAAGGTAAAACAGGCTGATCAGAAGACGCAGCGCCTCGGCTGCAACCGGCGCGCCAAGCGGGCCCATCTCAGGGGAGTCAGCCGCCCCGCTCCCAACAAGCACTCCCAGCTCTTCATCTCCCTGCTCGATTCCGGCCGCCCGGCCCCGTTCTGACCAGCCGTTTTCCCCTTCAGGCATCCAGGACCTCGCGCACCTTCTCGACCAGAGAGCGCACGGAGAAAGGCTTGGCCAGGAACTGGAACCCCTGCTCCATGACGCCGCGGTGGGCGATGACCTCTTCGGCGTAGCCGGACATGAACAGGGTCCGAATGCCGGGCTTGAGGCTCTCGACCCGCAGCTGCAGCTCCCTGCCGTTCATGACCGGCATCACCACGTCGCTCAGCAGCAGATCGATCGGGCCGGCGCAGGCTGCGCAGAGCTCGCAGGCCCTCTCCGGCGATGCCGCGGCCAGGACCCGGTAGCCGTGCTTGCGCAGCACGGTCTGCGCCAGGTTGAGAATCTGCTCCTCGTCCTCGACGATCAGCACGGTCTCGCTCCCCGGCAGAGGGTTTTCCTGGCTCTTCTCGACCCACTGTGCCGCCTGCTCCAGGTTGCGCGGGAACCAGATGCTGAAGCTGGTACCCATGCCGGGCGCGCTCAGCACCTGGATCCCCCCCTCGTTCTGCTTGACGATGCCGTACACCGTGGAAAGCCCGAGGCCGGTCCCCTTCCCCTCCCCCTTGGTGGTGAAGAAGGGCTCGAAGATCCGCTCCCGGGTCGGCTGGTCCATGCCGGCGCCGGTGTCGCTGAAGACGAGCTTGACGTAGTCGCCTGGGGAGAGCTGCAGTTCGGCGCCTTCTTCCCGGTCCAGTGTGACGTTCTCGGTGGAGATGGCGATGATCCCCACCCCGCCTATGGCGTCGCGGGCGTTCACCGCCAGGTTGGTGAGAATCTGGTCCACCTGGGACGGGTCGATCAGTATGTTCCAGAGTTCCGGGGCCGGCGCCAACTGGATCCTCAGGTCCTCGCCGATCAGCCGGTACAGCATCTTGCGCTGCTCGGCGATCGCCTCGTTCAGGTTGATCACCCTGGGCTGGGCCACCTGCTTGCGCGAGAAGGTCAAGAGCTGGCGGGTCAGCTGGGCCGAACGGGCGCCCGCCATCTCGATCTGCAGCAGATTCTGGTACATCGGATCGGTGGGGGAGAGCCCGGCGAGCCCCATCTGGGCGAAACCCATGATCACGCTGAGCATGTTGTTGAAGTCGTGGGCGATGCCGCCGGCCAGCTGCCCGATGGCCTCCATCTTCTGGGACTGGCGCAGTTCCGCCTCGATCCGGTCCCGCTCCGTTTGCGCCTTTAACCTCTGCCTCTTCTGATCGATGTTGTGCAGGGCGAAGGCCACGTCCCCGGCCAGTTCCTCGAACAGTTCCAGCTCCTCCTGATCGATCTGCTGCCCCTGGCACAGGGAGACCGCCATGAAGCCGTGCAGCACCCCGTCGTGGCGCAGCATGATGCACATGGCGTCGTTGCGGACGCAGTCGGCGTACATGGAGCAACAGGCGCAGACGACGCTGCGTTCCCTGACCTGGAACACCCCCGGCTCCTGCCTTGGCCGGTGGCAGCAGGCCGGAACGCGCCCCTGGCGCAGCTCCTGCGCCAGTCCCCGGAAGGCCTCCCCCTGGCCGGATTCGGCATGCTCCAGGGCCTTTCCCTGCGCGTCGGTCAGGAGGATCAGGGCGCTGACATAGCCGCGATGCTCCACCAGGAGCTGGCAGGTCTCCTGGATCAGTTTCACGGGGTCCTGCTCCCGCACGATGAGCCGGTCCACGGTCCGGACCGCGCGCAGCACGCGGTTCAGGTGCTCGATGCGCTCCTCGCCCAGCTTACGGGCGCCGATGTCGCCGTAGGCGATGGCGACCCCGTAGTGCTCCAGGGGGATGGGGGCCGCGGTGACACTGAGCCAGGTAACCGCGCCCCCCTCCCCCACGATCCCCATCTCCACGTTCTCGACACGCCTTCCCTCCCTCAAGGCCCGCACGCTGGCGAACTCCTCGGGGGGCATGGGGCTGCGGTCCGGGCGCACGATGCGCCAGCTCGGGCTGTCGAAGCTCAGGTTCAACTGCTCGTCCCGGGAGAGTCCCAAAAGCCGCGCCGACTCGCGGTTGATCTCCACGATCTCCCCGCCGGCGTCGGTGACGCAGATCCCCAGGGGAAAGGAGTCGAACAGCACCCGGTATTTTTCCAGCGCCACATGCAGCGCCTCCTCGGCCCGCCAGCGCTCCCTGTGCAGTTGCCATTCGCGCAGCGCGCGCTTCATGGTGCGGGGCATGGCGGCGAAACTCTCAGGGGACTTGACCACGTAGTCCAGCGCCCCGGCCTTGAGCGCCTCCACCGCGGTCTGCTCGTTGCCGTGGCTGGTCATGACCAGTATCGGGAAAGGGCACGACTCGGCCGAGGCCGGCAGGACCTCGAGGGCGCGCCCGTCCGGGAGGTTCAGCTCCATCAGGGCCAGGTCCGGCTGGCAGGCCGCCACCGCCTCCCGGTACTCCCCAAGCGTGGCCACCGAGGTGACCCGCGGCGCGGGGCGTCCGCCCCAGTCGCGCTCCTTTTCCAGAACGCGCCTGATCGCTTCGACATGGGCCTTTTCGTCGTCCGCGATGATGATGCTGAGCGGTGCCAACTCCATGGGCTCTCCTGTCTCGGGCTTTAGTTCACCCTTCATGGCAAAGCATATACAGTTCACTAGTAGCGGGGAGCTGCGATCGCATTGCAGGGACAGCAGTGACGGCTAGGACAGCGTGACGACTGGGACAGCGTGACAGCGTGACGACCAGGACAGCGTGACGACCAGGACTGCGTGACGGCGAGGACAGCGTGACAGCCAGGACAGCATGACAGCGAGGACAGCGTGACAGCTAGGATAGCGAGGACAGCGTGGCACAAAAGGAGAAGATTGAAAGGTGGTGCCGGCTGCATGGGGCCAGGTATAGACCCCCTTCAGGCCGGGATCGCCTCAGTTCAGTGGCCGCGGGCCTCTTTTTTGATGTCGCAGGCGCGGTTGGCTCTCTGCGGCGCCAGGGTAATCCAGATCTTCGAATCGGAATTCGGTGCTCCAGATGCCGGTCCGGCAATGACGCGAATCCCAGTAGTAGGGCTGGCTGCTTAAGGCCTTCTTCCACCAGCGCGGCGCGCGCAGCGCACGGTGTCCGGCACGGTAGCCCAAAAGCTTCACCAGTGTGTTGACCACGGCATAGGGGACCAGCCAGGGATGCTCCTGGACCAGGTGACGCAGCAGCGCCAGGAAATACTCCTTGCCGCGCCCTTCGGCCTGCCCGACGGCCTCCTCCACCCAGGGGTTTTCACCCCTGACGTAACCGGTGTCAAAATAGCGCTGGAACTCCTCGATCAGGGTGTAGGAGTGCGAGTGCTGCACCACGGCGTCCGCCGCATAGGCGATCCTGTGCCCCCGGCGCAAGAGCCTTGCCGCGGCGAGGTAATCTTCGCTGGTGAGCGTGGGGCGGAAACCGCCCACTTCGTCCAGGGCCGCGTTGAGATAGGCCGAACAGGAATCGGAGGAGAAGAAGGTGTAGACCCCGAACCTCCGGGCGTCCTCGATGCCGCGCAGCTGGGACTGGGAAGGGTAGTTGAAGCTGCGCGGGAAGGCCTCGAAGACGCCGGCGCCGGGACGCGGCACCTGGCGCGCGTAGCTGATGGAGGCGGAACCGCTCAGTATCGGCTGGACCAGGTTTTCGATGAGCCGGTCATCCACGGGAATGGCGTCCTGGGTCATGAAGATCACGATGTCGGCGGAGGTCTTGCGCCTGGCCCATTCCCTGGTGGCGCCGTGGTTGAAATCGGCGGGGCTGACCGGGACCACCCGGACCCCGCGGGCCTGGGCCGCCTGAACGGTGCCGTTGCTGGACGCGGTATCGTAAATGCAGATCTCGTCGGGGACCAGGCTCTGACTCTGCAGTCTCTCCAGCAGCAGCCCGAAGTCGGGACTGGCGTTTCTGGTAGGTATGATCACGGCGGTTTTCATCGATATGCCCTCATTAACAAATATCATAACTACAGCGCACCATCACCCCTGACAGCATCTCGGTCTACCATAGACAAAGTGGCGTGTTTTTGGCGCCCACTATGCTTGCGCCGCCTGCCGCAGGACCTCCCAGGTACTGGTCGCGCACACCTCCCAGTTGAAGCGCCGTCTGACCCGTTCCTGGCCTCTGCGCACCAACTCGGAGCGCAGCGCACCGTCTTCGGTCAGCCTGGACAAGCCATGCGCGATCTCTTCGACGTCCAAGGGGTCCACCAGCAACCCCGCGTCCCCCACCACCTCAGGCAGCGAGGTGACATTCGAGGCCAGCACCGGCGTGCCGCAGGCCATCGCCTCCAGCGGCGGCAGGCCGAACCCCTCGTAGAGGGAAACGTAGGCCAGGGCGAGCGCCCCGCGATAGACTGCGGGGAGCGCCTCTTCAGCGATCCTCCCCAGAAAGACCACCCGCTCCCCGAGCCCCAGTCGCCCAATCAGGTCGAGCAGATCCCGGTCCGGGTCTCCGGAAAGCGCCAGCCTGATCCCGGTGTCCCTGCACCCCGCGGCAAAGGCCCTGATCAACCGGTGCAGGTTCTTATAAACCCTCCTGTTCCCGACGTAGAGTATATAGGGGTAGCCCGGTTCGAAGCGCTCGGTGCCGGCCGAGAAGGCGGGACTTGCGGCAAGCGGCACGGCCCTGACCCGATCGGCCTCAAGCCCGGACCACTCCAGGATTTCCTCCCGGGAGTGCTCCGAGACCGTGAGCACGGAGGCGGCGCCGGAGAGAAGCCTGCGGATCACCTGGTCGTAGTAGAACCTGTGGCGCGCGCTGCCGTAATGCAGATGAATCAGGTCGTGCACCGTGACCACGTACGGTATCCGGCAGAGCGCCGGCGGCATGAATCCCGGGCTCCAGAAAAGGTCGGCCCCGCCCCGGTTGGCCGCCGCACCGAGCAGCCAGGGGGTCACCGGGTTGCTGATCCGCCACCCCCTGTTCAGGCAGGCGACGCTGTGGCGCTCCGGTTTGCGCTGCAGGATTTCCCGGGCGTAGCGCCCGATCCCGGTTTCCCCAAACCATCTGTCATCAACCAAAACCTTCATAGCTCTCCCGGCAGCGCCGCCGGCATGGGTGCCGCAGCGCATTTTCCCGCTTGAAACAGTTCCAGCAGCGCGCTGCCAAACCAGGTCTCCCGGTAAACGTAATACCATCCCAGGATCACGAAACTCTGCAACGTGTCGAGCGTCACCGAGAAGGTCAGGAACAGCAGGATCAGGAAGGGCGCGCTCTTGACTCCCAGAAACCTCAGGTAGCAAAGCAACAGGGCCAGTCCCACTGCCCCCCCCTTGTAAAGGATCCCCGCCACGCCGCAGTAGAGGGAGGCGTCGGTCAGTCCTCCGATCTCGGCGTAGAGCGTGTCGACGATCCCCCTTATGGGGGGGGCCAGAACGGGGTAGTCGCCCAGGCCAAAGAGCAGATTCCAGGGATCGAAAAACTGCAGTCCGTAATAGGACAAAAACCGGTGCATCATGCTTATGTTGCTACCGATGGCGTCATAGGCATTAGATGAGAAAATTTTATCAAAAGCATAGTTGGCGATGAAACTGAACACAACCAGATAGACAATAGTTGAAACATATAATGGGACTTTGTCCAGATACCTTCTGGTATTATTAATAAAAATTATTATTAAAATAGCGGCCGATATCTTGGAAAAAGAGAGCATGATTCCTAGAAAAATCAGAAAGAATGCCGCCTTCCGGTACCGGTAGTTCTGTTCCTGGACGAAGAAGAGATAAAGCCCCATGAGATAGGAAGCGAAGAAGGCGGACTCCCGGTACAGTCCGGAAAACCTGGGGAGCAGGAACTCGAAACCGAAGTTGGCGAAGGTCGCCGTGGCCAGGGTGTCGCCCCAGATCAGGCCGGCGAGGTAGCCGGGGGTGACGTACAAAAGCAGATCCGGGCGCAGGAAGAAAAAACCCATCTGCAACAGGGCCACCAGGATGTGGGCCACCAGGGTGAGGAATAGATAGTGGGCCAGGTTCCTGCTGCTCAGGAAAAACAGGTAGATCACCTGGAACAGCACCAGCAGGAACTTTACGGTGAACACCAGGTCGTGCAGGGAGAGCATGGTCAAAAAAAGCAGCGCGCAGAAACAGGCGATCCGGCGCCAGGTGGCCCGGAAGTTAAGCAGCTGGTGCAGGAACTGGAGATCCAGCGCGGGGAGCAGCAGGTAGAGATAGAGGGTGCGCCCGGAAAGGGCGGGGTTGACGATGGTGACCGCGAAACTCAGCACCCAGAGAAAGCGCAGCAGCGCCAGCGCCAGGCGCAGCGCCGAGCAGCGGAACAACGGGTAGGTCGGTGCCGCGGCCTCAGCCACGGCTGCGCCCGGAGAGCACGCGCCGGTACAAGGAGATCCAGCGCTCGGTCCAGCCGGCCACGTCGAAGAAGTGGGCCGCCTGCTCCCGGATCGCCGGCGCCGCGCGGCGCCAGGAATCGATCTCCCCCGCCACCTGGTCCATGGCCCGCTCCAGCCCCCCCGGCTCTGCCGGATCGAAGAGCACCCCGTTGGCGCCCTCGCCGATCATCTCGGGGATGCCGCCACGACGCGAGCCGAGCACCGGAACGCCGTAAAAAAAGGATTCGAAAACGACGCCGGGAAAGGTGTCGCCCCAGATGGAGGGGACCACGGTGCAGTCCACCTGCTGGAAGAACTGCTCCGGCGCCACCCGGCCGATGAAGCTGACCCGGTCGTGGCGGTACCTCTCCTTGAGCTGCGCGACGTACTCTGCCTTGCCGGAACCGGCGACCAGCAAGGTCCACCCTTCCGGCGCCCGCCTGACGAAGCTGTCCAGAAGGAGCTCGATCCCCTTGCTCGCCATCAGGCTGCCGATATAGCCGAAGCTGACCCGCCCCGGCGCCGTCTTAGGTCCGGCGCTGGCCAATAAAGGCGGCGCGCCCAAGTCGCGGGCGTTGTTGATCACCTCGCGGATCGGCACCTTGCCGAAATACCCCTTTTGCACGCTCTTTTCCAGGACGTACCTGCTCACGCCGACCACGGCGGAGACCTGGTTGCTCCAGTGCGGGTGAAAAAGGCGCATCACGCGGCATTTCAGGCACTGGCGCACACAGGGCGCGCCGTTACTGAACATGTTGCTGCGGGGACAGAGCAGGTAGGGGTCATGCAGCACCTGCACGATGGGGATGCCGAGCCGGTGCGGCACCGACCAGGCGGCCGCGGACCAGCCGGCCAGGTTGTGGGTGCAGACCAGGTCCGGCTTTTCCGCGCCCAGCACCTCCTCGACCGCCCCGAGCATGAGCGGGTTGTAGATGTCGACCAGGTGCCAGATGCCCCTCCTCCAGCCGGGGGGCTTCTCGGCGCCGAAGGGCCAGTAGCTGTTTTTCAGGCCGGCGCGCCAGACGCGCACCCCGTCCACCAGATCGGAACCGAGTCCCGGTCCCGGGTCGAGCGTGAGAACGGCGACCTCGATCCCCCGGGCCTTAAGGGCGTTCACGTGGGACCTCAGTATGGTTTCGGCTCCGCCGATCACGTTGGGTTCGTACAGGGAGTTGATGAAGAGGATTTTCATAGCGGATAGTCCGGGCAAAGCCCCATGCGCGCGCTCTCGCCGTCCTGCATGGCCCGGCGCAAGAGCGCCAGCCGCTCCTGCCGCTTCAGGCCGGTGGCGAAGTGACGCAACAGGGCCAGGTAGAGCAGCCGGTTCACCCGGCGCACCAGCGCGCAGTGGCGCTGCAGATGTTTTTCGAAGTAGCAGATGTTGCGGGCGGTATAGTAGGCGCGCAGATCGCCCTCCCCCAGGAGAAAGGCCTGAAAGCTGTTGGAGAAGCGCGCTCCCGCGTTCCACTGCAGGTCGAGGTCGTAGATCCCGGCCTCGGGCACCAGGAAGATCGCCCCGCCCCGCGCCGAGATGCGGTAGGAGAGCTCGTAGTCGTCCACGTAGAGCACGAAATCCTCGCGCGGCAGCCCTACCGCCTCCAGGGTGGAGCGGTGCAGCAGCAGCCCCCCGTAGGTGCAGACCTGGACCGGCACCAGGCAGTGGGGCTCAGGCTGGGAGGGTGGAGCCAGCCGGGCGCGCAGGCGCTTGTACAGCTTGGACGGGATATCCAGCAGGTGAAAGCTCATGAAGCTGCCCGGTCTCAGCCTCACCTTCTTGGCGTCGAGGTCGCCGGCGTCGCCCAAACGCTGGTGGGTCCGGTTGCCCAGCACAGCCAGCGGCCCCGTGGTCCGCCCGGCGCAAGCGGACCAGGCCTCCAGGAGCTGGGCCAGCGCCCCCGGCGCCGGGACGTTGTCGTCGTCCAGCATCAGGATGTACTGCGCCCCCCCCTTCAGGGCCTGCTCCAGCCCGGCCTTGAAGCCCGGGGCCGAGCCGCTGTTGTGCGGCAGCCGCACCAGATGGACCAGATTGCCGAATTCCCGCGCCAGCTCGGCAAGGGGAAGGGTGGCGGCGTTGTCCACCAGGACCACCCGCGCTACCCCCTGGTCACGCACCTCGCGCAGCACCTGTTGCAACAGATGCCACCTGTCGCCGTAGGTCACCGTTACCACTGTGAGTTCTTGAACGCTGGCCATGTTCAGCGCGCCACCGCGGCTCTCACCCCCGCCGCCCCGCTCTGCTCGCTCTGCTCGCTCTGCTCGCTCTGCCCGCTCTGCTCACCCTGCTCACCCTGCCCGCTCTGCTCACTCTGCTCACTCTGCCCGCTCTGCCCGCTCCGCTCCTCGGCCTCCGGGCGGGGAAACCTCTCCCGGTAGAAGCGCTCCAGGTTGCCCCGGTAGCTGTCGTAGGAGTAGTCGTCGGCCAGGCGCTGGAACTGCAGCCGATGCGGGGCGGTGAAGGCCTCCTCCCGGTTCAGCCTGGCGATGTCGGCCGGCAACTGCTGCGCCAGCTCCTGCCAGTTCCGGTACAGGCAGGGGAGCGAGCGGTACTCCTCGGTGAAGAAACGGCTGTTGTACACCGTGCAGCCGATGCCGCCGCTGAAGATGGTCTCCACGAAGTAGCCGTCCAGCCCCTCCCCGAAGGTGAGGGCGAACTTGGCCGAGGCGACCAATGCCTTGTACTCCTGGTAGGTCAGTTTGTGCACCACCACGAACTCGAAGTCGGGCAAGGCGGAGCGCAAAAGGGCCAGGATCCGGTCGCGCTCCGGATGGTGGTCCGGGGAAACCACCACCAGGTCCTTCTTGGCCTGGAAGGGGCGGTAGTCGTACTGCTCGGGGCTGATCCAGACCGACAGGTGCCACATCGGGCAGCCGCAGAAACCGCCGGCGTAGGCGTTGGCGTAGGATTTGTGCGCCGCGGTGAAGGAGACCGGCCCCAGCCGTTTCAGCCCTTCCACCTCCTGGCGCGCCGGCACGCTGTCGATGTTTTGCAAAAGGACGTTGTACTCGACCTCGAGCGGGGCCAAAAGCGGCAGCAGACCGGGGCTTTCCTTCACGAACGAGGCGACGAAGATCTCGGGGATGTGCAAAAGCACCGGGGTCCCGGGGGCGATGCGCTCCAGCAGCAGCCGGAAATCGAGCAGGGTGCGCTCGTTCCTGAACCGGGTGAAGCGCAAAAGCGGCGGCTCCCCCGGCACGGTGCAGACGTACACCTGGGCGCCGTGGATCCGGGACAGCCGGGCGGTTTCGTCGGCCAGCGAGACGATGGACATGATGCCGCCGTTCACCATGTCGATGCCGGGGACCAGAAAGACGATGACCCGTTCCGGGCTCGCCCCCCCGGCGTCCAGCACCCTGCGCTGGGCCGCGTGAATCAGCTCCCTGCGCACCGGGTTCTTGAGCCAGTATCTCTTGACGCTCCGGACCAGCCGCCTGAGCGGGGATATTTCGTTCGCTGCAGCCATTTTCACCCTTCCCGGACCAGGCCCCGAGGCCATTTCAGCTTCATTGTCGCCGCGCGACAGAAAATCAGTGCCGTGGCCAGGGTGCAAAACCCGGCCAAAAGCAGGTAGAGCAGCGTGCCGCCGCGGCTTGCCAGCGCCGGAGCCCAGTGCCGCAGGGCGTAGGCCACCAAGCCTGCGGGGACCACGATCCTGGCCACGTCATCGATCAGCCAGGGAAAGACCAGGGACGGCGCCAGCCGCCGGTGCACCAGGGCGACCCAGAACAAAAGGAAGAGCAGGTTGCCGGCAAACCAGGTCATCCCGGTGCCGGTCCCGCCGTAGCGCGCCGCGCTGATCAGCACGGCCGGGAGCCAGCACACCCCGAACAGGGCGTTGCCGATCACGTGCAGGCGCAGATAGCCGCGCGCGTACTGCAAGAGATAAGGGATGGAGAGCACACCCACCACCGCGTTCCCCAGGGCGTACCAGAACAGCACCGGAGCGGCGTGCCGGGCCAGTTCCGGGTTCCCGGTCCAGGCGAAGATGAGCGGCTCGGCGAAGGCGGCGATGCTTCCCGCCAGGGAAACCATGACCACCGCGACCATCTGGGTGCCGGTGCGGTACAGCGTGAGGAGTCCCTGTTCCTCCCCCTGCGAGGCCAGCATGGTAAGGCGCGGCTGCAGCGCCTGGATGAGCGGCGCGGAAAGCAGGGTGATCCCCGAGGCGACCGAGACCGCCAGGGAGAAGTAGCCGTAATCCTCAAGCGACAGGTAATGGGACAGGACCAGCTTGTCCAGCTGCATGATAGCGACCCAAAGCCCCGAGGTGAAGGCGATCGACCCGGCGAAGCGCGAGATGCCGCGCAGCGCGGACCAGTCGGGCCAAAAAGGCGTGGCGCCCCGGGGCAGGGCCCGGTACAAAAGGCACCGGTAGGCCAGGCATTCCAGAACCGCGACCAGCGCCTGGTACAGAAAAAACCAAAGCGGGGAGGAGGACCACCAGATCAGCACCCCGACCACGAAGAGCGACCTGAAGCTGGCGAAGACGACCGTGGCGCCGTTCACGCTGAGCTGCCGGTCCAGCCCCACCAGGCCGCTGCGGTAGATGCCGGTCAGCCACCTGAGCCCCGCGATCCCTCCCATGATGGCGATGCAGCTGGCGACCACTTCGAGATCGAGCGTCTGCACCTTGAGCCAGTTCCGAGCCACCAAGGAACTCCCGGCGACGGAGAGGGCGATGCAGCAGAGCGCCAGCAGGCCGAAGAGCCACTCCAGGCTGCGCACCAGGGTACAGGCCTCGCCTCCCCCCAGGGCGCCGGCACGGTAGCGCGACAGCTCCCGGGACAGGGTGGGGGTGAGCCCCATGTCCATGAGCTGCAGCCAGGCCTGCAGCATGGCGAAGAAACCGACCAGGCCGTAGGCCTCCACACCCAGGTAGCGCATGTAGACCGGCACCATGACGATGCCGATCAGGGCGGTGTAGGCCTGGGCCAGGTAGCCCGAGAGGATGTTGTATCTCAGGGACGCCATGGCACTCGTCCTGGCCGTATCACAGGTAGCGCTCCCCCTCGGTCCTGGCCCGCACCGTCTTGCAGGGGGAGCCGTAGGCGACCACCTGGTCCGGGACCGACCTGGTCACCAGCGAGCCGGCTCCCACGATGCTCCCCTCCCCGATCCGGACCCTGTGGATCACCTGGGCCCCCAGGCCGATGGCGCAGCGGGCGCCGATCTGGACGCCCCCCCCCACTACCACCCCCGGCGCCAGGCTGGCGAACTCCCCCAGCAGGCAGTCGTGGTCCAGGGAGCAGGCGGTGTTCAGGATGCAATGGGCGCCGATCACGCTGTCGGCGTTGACCACCACGCCGGGCATGAGCACGGCGCCGGCGCCGATCTGCACCCCGGAGCCGATCTGGGCCGAGGCATGGACCGCGCTGACGAACCGGAACCCGGGGCTGAGGCCGAGGATCTTCCGCACCACCTGGGCCCGTGCCCAGTTGTCGCCTATGGCCACGAGCCCCGCGTCCACCCCCTCAAGGGCCGGATCGGTCAGGCTGGTGTAGACCGGACAGCCGCGCAGGGAGCCCGGTTCGCCTCTGGTGTCGTCGATGAAGGCGACGATGCGGTGTTCTCCGGCGCTGGCCACCACATCCGCCACCACCTTGGCGTGCCCGCCGCTGCCGTAGACGATGATCTCCAAGTTGCCTCCTAAGGCTAGCGCTCGCCCCGGATCACTGCGATAACCAGATCCAGCTCCTGCCGCTCCAGGGCGGGATAGATGGGGAGACAGAGTATGGCGGAGGAAACCCGGTGTGCCGCGCTAAGCCTGCTGGGCGAGGCCGAGGGGAGCCCGCGGTACATGGGGAACTCGCTGATCAGGGGGTAGAAGTAGCGCCGGGAAAAGACGTTGTGCTCGCGCAGCCTCTGGTACAGCGCATCCCGGGACAGGGGATACTCCTTCCCCACCAGGATCGGGAAGTAGGAGTAGTTGCTGGTGGCCTCGGCCGGCAGGGGGTGCAGCTCGATGCCGGGGACCCCGGCGAGCGCCTCCCGGTAGTAGCTGTCGATGCCGCGCCTGGTCTCCAGCGCGCTCTCGAGATGCTTGAGCTGCAGGAGCCCGAAGGCGGCCTGCACCTCGTTCATCTTGCCGTTGATACCGGGGGCCACCACGGTCACCTCGTCGGCGAAGCCGAAGTTCTTCAGGTCGTCGATGCGCCTTTTGGTTTTGGCGTCGGGACAGATGATGGCCCCACCCTCGAAGGTGTTGTACACCTTGGTGGCGTGGAAGCTCAGGATGGAGAGATCGCCGTGGTTCAGGATGCTCCCCCCCTTGTAGTTCACCCCGAAGGCGTGGGCCGCGTCGTAGATCACCTTGAGACCGTACAGGTCGGCGATCCTCTGGATCTTCTCCACCGGGCAGGGGTTGCCGTAGACGTGCACCGGGAGAATCGCCGTGGTCTGGGGGGTGATGGAGGCCTCGATCTGCTCCGGGTCGAGGTTGAAGGTCAGCGGATCGATGTCCACGAAGACCGGCTTGACCCCGTTCCACAACAGCGAATGGGCGGTGGCGACGAAGGAATAGGGGG
>Ga0209212_1001064_pt1 | contig 47088 bp, 40 predicted proteins | sample RifGroC2_FD_183996 | JGI IMG/M metagenome (GOLD analysis project Ga0209212, IMG submission 183996) | Groundwater microbial communities from Rifle, Colorado, USA - Groundwater C2 (SPAdes) (version 2) | ecosystem: Environmental > Aquatic > Deep subsurface > Groundwater | place: Rifle, Colorado... | reverse complement strand
AAACCTTAGCGGCTTTGCGGTTCAAGGGCCTTGGTTCTATCTTTTAGCCTGACGCATTTCCTCGCTCAATCATTCTCTGCGCTCTCTGCGCCTCTGCGAGAGATGAAGTCTTTCAGGTCCTTTCCCCCAGCAGATTTATCCGATGCGCCAGCACGCCTGCGCCGAAGCCGTTGTCGATGTTCATGACCGCGATACCGGCGGCGCAGGAGTTCAGCATCGTGAGCAGCGGGGCGATGCCGTTGAAGCCCGCGCCGTAGCCCACGCTGGTCGGCACGGCGACAACGGGTTTGTTCACCAGGCCGCCCACGACAGACGGGAGCGCGCCGTCCATCCCGGCAACAACGATGACGACGCGGGCGCTGTCAATGAGCTCCTTCTTGCTGAAGAGGCGGTGGATGCCTGCCACGCCCACGTCATACACGGTCTGGACAGTGCTGCCGAGAGTGCGCGCTGTAACAGCGGCCTCTTCGGCAACAGGGATGTCCGTGGTCCCCGCCGAGAGGATCGCGATGATCCCGGTAGTGAGTTTCTTTTTCTTCTTCTCGACCACGATGGCCCGGGCCGCCTCATGGTAGACTGCGCTGCGGTCGAGCTTTTTGACGGCCTGGTACGCCTTGTCCGAGGCGCGCGTGGCCAGGATGTCGCTGCCTGCGGCGAGCATTCGCTTCACGATGCCCGTGATCTGCGCAGCGGTCTTTCCCTCGCAGTAGATAACCTCGGGCATGCCGTGGCGCAGATGGCGGTGGTGGTCGATGTGGGCGTAGACCGCATCCTCGAAAGGCAGGTTCTTGAGCTGCGCAAGGGCCGTGTCGACGTCAACGGTGCCAGCCTGGACTTTTTGGAGCAATTTGGAAAGTTTTGTAGTATTCATGGTAGAAACTAACGAATCAAATCTTCTCAAAATGGAGCGCGCTGGATATAACCACGGGTCCCGCAGTGCGGGACGCACAGCTGAACACGGGTGCTGTGGACCGAGCCGACCGCGTCGGCGTAACTCAGCGAGCCCGTTTTTCTTCGTGCTCTTCGTGTTCTTCGTGGTGAGAAAAGAGAAACTTCATAGTCTTGTCTCTCGCTAAATCTTCATGCCCCATACTACTGTTGTCCTCTCCCCAAGGGGAGAGGGTTGGGTGAGGGGGCGTTCAGCGATGATCTAAACTATTGCTATCTCAGCTGGCGGTGCGGTCTGCGATCAGGCCCCCGCTGGCGCATGCGGTCCCGGCAGTCCTGGACGGCCTGAAGCGCTTCCCCCTTCATTTTCTGAACCACGGGCCGCTTGGCGTTCTGGGCGATCTTCAGGAACCGGGTCAGGTACGATGCGGACTGCCTGCAGTTGCCGATGGTGTAATGGGTCATGCCCGAATGAAAGAGCATGCGCGGGTCCCGGGGACGCACTTTCTCGACGAGATGGAACTCTTTCAGCGCTTCGTTGTGGCGGCCTCGCTCCTTCAGCAGCAGACCGAGCTTCATGTGATAGAAGGGATTGGCAGGATGGGTCGCGGCAGAGGACCGGAGTATCTTCTCAGCGGCATCAGGATCACCCCGGCGCTGGTACAACATGGCCAGCAGGATGCGCGCCCGCCGGTTGTCGGGATTCACGGAGGCGGCCCTCTGCACCAGTGTCGTGGCGCGCTCGAGCTCTTCCGGGCTCACGTTGTTCCCATTATATCCCGCATCGACGAAGTCCATCTTCCGGGAAAGGGACGCCCAGGTATTCCGCACGTCGTCGTTCGCTTCCTCTTTTGAGAGCACGCTGTCCAGCTTTTTCTGGATGTCGCCGGCCTTTGGGCCGCTCTTTTCCATATGCAGCTTTCTTACGAGCGATTCGCGCTCTTTGCGGAGGGTCTCATTCTCCTTATGAGCAGCCGTGAGTTGTTCCTTCAGGTCCTCGTGTTCGCGAAAACGGCTGATCTGCTCGTTCATCACATCCGTGTCGATGCGGCACCGCACCCTGACGAACATTTCTGGCTTCGCCGTGCTGCCGCGCATCTCTTCGGCGGCGATCTCCGTCTCTACCACGCCGGCCGTGTAGGCCGTTACCTCGTCCTTCGTGAGCTTGTAGTCCTTCACCTCTGTAAGGCTCGCTACAAAGGTCCCTGCCTCTTCCAGTGCCTTGCGCTTCGCCTCCTGTACGGCGATCCTGCGGGCGTCGATCTTGCTGTCGTTATCGCCCATGAGATAGACGCTTTCGGCCTCAATGACCTTGATCTCGGCACGGGCGGGAATGGACTGCAGGACCACGAGTAGCATAGCGCACGCGGCAACAGTTTTTATCATAAGAATTTCTCCTCTGCCCCCTCACGTCCAGGAGTGACGCGAGGTCGGCGGGTTAGGTCTCCTGCTTTCATCAGTCTGAAACGGAATTTTTTCTGATCGTTCTTTGCGAACTCTGCGCCTCTGCGAGAACAGTTCTTAGGTGTGCTGCGTTTCACTCCGAACTCCGCACCTGTTTCATTCTTCCTTCAGGTCCCGGCCCATGAGGTCCTTGACTGCCTGCTTCGGGTCCTTGCCTTCGTACAATATCTGGTAAGCTTCTTCTGTCACGGGCATTTCCACGCCGTATTTTTCGGCAAGAGAGCGCGCCGCCTTGGCGGTCCTGACGCCTTCAGCAACGGTCCGGGTGTCCTTCATGATGGCGTCGAGCTTTTCGCCCTTGCCCAGGCGCGTGCCGAGGGTCCTGTTCCTGGACAGGCCGCCTGTGCAGGTGAGCACCAGGTCGCCCATGCCTGCAAGACCGGAAAAAGTGGCAGGAGAGGCGCCCATGGCAACGCCGAGGCGCGCCATCTCAGCGAGGCCGCGCGTCAGCAGGGCCGCTGACGTGTTGTACCCGTACCCGAGCCCTTCGAGCACGCCGGCTGCAATGGCGATAACGTTCTTGAGCGCTCCGCCCAGTTCCACGCCGACCACATCGGTGTTCGTATACACGCGGAAATAGGGCGAGCTCATGATCTCTTGCGCCCGTCGTCCGGCCTCAGGCGACGATGCCGCGAGGGCTACGGCAGTGGGCATCTTCTGGGCCACTTCCTTCGCGAAACTGGGGCCTGACAGGAAGCAGAGTCCGCTGTGGACCCGTTCCGGCAGCACGTCCCTGAACACATCGGAAAGGAGCATCAGCGTGTCGATCTCAATTCCCTTGGAGGCGCTGATCACCACGGCATTGTTAGAGAGAAAGGAGGCGAACTGTGATGCAATGGCCCGGACCGTGTGGGAGGGCACCACGGAGAGGACGAATTTCCTACCCTTGACCGCTGCTTCGAGGGAGGAGGTGATAGTGAGGTTTGCGGGGAGGCGAAAGCCCGGAAGGTAGACGCGGTTCTCGCGGGTCCGCGCGGTCTCTTCGGCAAGGTCCTGCTCATACATCCAGAGCGTGACGTCCAGTTTCTTCTCCGCCAGAAGGATGGCCAGGGCCGTTCCCCAGGCGCCCGCGCCGATAACGCCAATGCGTTCGTTCATGACGCTGATTATAAAGGGATTGGGGAGGGGTGTCAAAAGAATTGTGCGGGCGAAGGCAACGGCGTGCTATCAGGTGGTCATAGTCTGAAGCAGGATGGAGCATGAAAAGCAGGTTTTCTCGCAGACGCAAAGTTCGCAAAGATAGGCCGGTCATTTTGTTACATCTTACCAAGAGATTTCCTTGAGAACCGAAAAGCTGTTTTCTCGCAGAGACGCAGAGATCGCAGAGAAAAGCCAATCATTGGGTTTAAACCCAGGATGTACAGGTTTCCTTTGCGAGAGATGCACTGAGATTTTGAATTGCTTTGTGCCTTGCCGGTCCGAGCCAACGCCTCGTTAATAATTCGCCTTGATCTCAGCTTCCACCAATCGTTTCAACTGCTCATAGCCGAAGCTGGGAAGCGGCTTCCCATTCACGAAGAACTCAGGCGTTTTCCTCACATTCAGCGCTCTGGCATCGGCCAGGTCCTGTTCGATCAGCTTGGCGATGGCAGGGTCGTTCATGTCCTTTTCGAGCTTTTTCAGGTCGAGCCCCGTTATGGGAAGGAACTTCCACACCAGTTTCGGCTGGGGATTGTGATGGCTCGCCCAGTACTCCTGGGAGCGGAACATGACCTCCATGGTCTCCCAGTACTTCCCCTGTTTTCTCGAAGCCTCAAGAATCTTGACGAAATAATCGGCGTTGTCATGAAAGGGGGCATATCTGATCACGAGCTTTATCCTGCCCGGGTGGGCTGCCATGAAACCCTTGACGTAGGGGTGAAAAGCGCTGCAGGTCTCGCAGGCAGGATCCATGAATTCCACGATGTAGACCTTGGCGTCATTGCTGCCTGCTGTCGGGGAATGGTCCCGAACGAATGTGGAAGCGTTCTCCCTGGCCATAAAGGCGATATTCTTTGCCTGATGGCTCTTATAGAAATACCCGCCGAGCACAAAGGCAAGGATCAGAACAACAACTGCGATCAAGACGACATAGTGCTTCTTCATACGGAAAGCCTCCTTCGTAATAGGACCAGCAGAGCTATCATGGCCGAAAATGCCATCAGCGAAAGCATCGGGATCGTTATGAAACCGAGCCACTCTATATAGACCTCTTTGCAGGAAACACCCTGCTGGCAGGGTTCCAGGCTCTCAGGAATGACCCCGGAATACAGGAGGGTATGAAATAGCGCGACGAGCCATCCCCCGGCCGCAATGGGCAGGGCATACCTGATGACGTTCCTGTCAAAGGGAAAGAGCCCCACCAGGAAGATTATGGCCAGGGGGAACATGAATATCCTTTGCCACCAGCACAGCGAGCAGGGGGCAAAGAGCATGATCTCGCTGAAGAAGAGGCTCCCCAGGACCGAGACGGCGGCGATGAGCCAGCAGAGAAAGACGATATTCCAGTTCATATCGGACGGTTGAGCTGAGCGGGCCATAATGCTGTTCTCCCCTGACGCGGCCCATGGCCGCAAGTGAAAATGTACACTTGGGAATTTAAATCCCGACGTTCGTATGCGGGATTATAACCGGGCGGGGGAGAGGGAGTCAAAGGAATTGAGCGGGCGGAGGTCGCTCTTCAGTGAAACATCGGCTTTAATCGTTTCTATTGACCGCCCTTGGAGAAAAGGATTATTATCTTCCCATGCACGCTTGGCACGGAAAGATGCTTCTTGTCGATCTCTCGAAAAGCTCGGTGCGCACCGAAGCACTCGACAGGAACACGCTCGCTGCCTGGATCGGCGGCAGGGGGCTGGGCGTGCACCTCATCAGGGACTTCATTACCCTCGACCCTTACGATCCCTCCATGCCCCTCATCTTTGCCGTGGGGCCCCTCTGCGGGACACCAGCGGCAGCATCGTCCCGCATGTCCGTCGTTTCCCGATCGCCCCTTACCGGCACCATCGGCGAATCATCGGTGGGCGGGTCCTTTCCCCAGGCGCTCAAATCAGCAGGCTATGACTGCGTGATCGTAAGCGGGGCTGCCAACAAGCCGGTCTATCTCGAGATCATTGACGGCACTGCAACCATCAGGGATGCGGGAGAACTCTGGGGAAAGGGCTGCATCGCAACGAATGCGGCGCTGGAAGCCTCGGGCTTTGTTGCCTGCATCGGCCCTGCCGGGGAACAGCGCGTGCGGTTCGCGAACATCATGGTGGGCGGCATGAACTCGGCAGGCAGGGGCGGACTCGGCGCGGTGATGGGCTCAAAGAACCTGAAGGCCCTGGTGGTGAAGGGGTCGAAGAAGCCCACGGTGGCCGATCCCGCGGGTTTTAAAAAGGCCCAGGAGGACGTGATGCGCCTGCTGCGCGCATCGCCCGTGGTCCTCGGCGAGATGGGCCTCGGCGCTTACGGAACTGCCACGCTCGTAGACATCGTTGAACAGCGCCGCATGGCGCCGACAGAGAACTTCCGCAAGACCTTCTTTTCCGAATCGCGCGCCTACTCAGGCCCGGCGCTTACCAGGGACTACGGTGCAAAGAAGCACGGCTGCATCGGGTGCCCCATCCAGTGCAAGAAGATCACTTCCTGCGGCAGGCCCATGCCGGAGTATGAGACCCTGTCGCACTTCGGCGCCCTGAACGCGAACTCCGATGCCGAATCCATCGTGAAGGCCAATCTGTTATGCAACGACCTCGGCATGGATACGATCACCACAGCCTCGACCTTCGCGGCATTCGGCGAGGCAAGGGGGCAATTCCTCTCTCCTGATGAGATCATCGCCATGGTACAGAAGACGGCTGCGCGGGAAGGGGATGGCGATGCCCTGGCCGAAGGCTCGATGCGATACTGCCGATCCGTCAACAGGCCCGAGCTGTCCATGAGCGTCAAGGGGATGGAGCTTCCTGCCTATGATCCCCGCGGCTCCTATGGCATGGCCCTGGCCTACTGTACTTCCACGCGGGGCGGATGCCATCTCCGGGCCTATCCCATCAGCCAGGAGATACTGCGCAAGCCAGTTGCCGTGGACCGGTTCAGCTTCGACGGTAAGGCGCGGATGATCAAGATCGCCGAGGACGCTAACGCCGTGGTGGACTCCCTCGCTGTCTGCGCCTTTGCGCTGCTCGGCGCGTCGTTGGAAGAGTACGCTCATGTGTTTGCCGCAATCACGGGCATGTCCTTTACCGGCCAGGGCCTGATGAAGCTCGGCGAGCAGATGGTCCTGACGGAGCGGCAATACAATGTCATGAACGGGTTCACGGAACAGGACGACTACCTGCCTGAACGGTTTTATAATGAAGCAGGATCATCGGGCGGGGGCATCGATGTGCCGGCCATCGACAGAAAACGCTTTACCGAAGAACTGCAGCGCTACTATCGGATCCGCTCTTCCTCTCCTCGTGAAGTTTGATTTCATCCGTAACAGGATCATAACGTTCATTACTCGCCCAGCCGCCCGAATGCCCTCTATTCCTATGCTATAATTCCTTCACGGTTTCTCAAATCCCACTGATGCGGCAATGCCGGTCCGGATCGGTTGCCGCGAAAAGGCAGGGTGATATGAGTTTTTTCCGTTCTGGGCTATTGCCTGCGGCTCCTGTGAAGGTCATGGGCATGTGCCTGCCGCTCCTGCTGTTCTCCGCCTGCGGTTCCGTCCCCTTTGCCGATATCCTGTCGGTCCATCAGGCCCAGGAGCACGTCTATGTGGTGGCCCGCTCAGAGGATCGGAAAAGCGGTTATGTGAAAGTGCTGGATACGAACAGGCTGGGGGTGAAGGACAAGGTCCCTCTTCATAGTGATGCCTCTCAGCAGATCGTATCGGTCCTGCGGGAAAAGGACGGCGTGATCGTGGCGGTGCGCGAAGGCCAGGGCAAAGCTGCCGTGTACCGCCTGCAGGCCGGTGTTCCGCTGCAGCGGCTGGGGCAGATACGGAGCCAGAACTTTCTGCTGAGCGGTTCGGACCAGGAGTTCATCTATTCCATCTCGACACCGGAGAGCAAAGGCAAGCCGGCGCAGGTCAACGGTATGCGGTATGACCGGGCCTTCAAGGTCCAGAACGCCTTTCATTTCAGCGAAAATCCTGGCCTGCTCGTCATCAACATCACCGAGGACAATGAAGCCTACTGGTACACCTGTCTGGAGAGGAAGGCCGCTGATCCCGCTCCCTCGCCCGGTGAGCTGAACGGCCGCCTTGTCGTGGTCCGGAAGGCGAAGGATACGAAGGAGTACAGCCAATTCGTGTATGAGATCGAGCGCCTCAGGAACATCTCAACCGTTGCCGATAGCGGGAGCCTCTGGATATTTGCTACAGGAGATGAAAAGAACGGGAGGGGCAATTACTCTGACCACAAGATCGTTCAATTCTCGAAGAAGGACACGACCTTCAGGGCGCAAAAAATGCTTTTGGCCCTCGTCGCCATTCCCTCCTACGGCATTCCGCAGGAATCCGAAATTCTTTGGGCCTTCGGGTCCGGCAACCGTATCGTCCAGGTGCAGAAAAAGGACCTTACCTACACGACCAAAGCTCTGCCTCAGAACGTCCGGACGAGCAGCGGCAGCGAGCGGCGTTTTGCAGCAGCGGAGACTGAGACAAGTCTTCTGCTGGGGTCCTATAATTTTCAGGACCGCGTTCCCGGATCATCAGGCGAAATGCCGAAGCCCCTTATCCTGCGATATACAAAAACAGACATGGAGCTTGAGATGGTCCCGTTGAAGGACACGATGGGGGATACGCTGATGGCGATCCCGATGAACCTGTGCCTGATAGGATACCGGTCCTGTCTGCTTGATCCGGTCAGCAAGTTCAAACGGGAAGATGAGTGATCTGTAAGAACAGCAATCTGGACGCGGAAAAATCGGAAAAACGAGGGTAACGGAGGAAATAAACGCGCTCTTCAGCAAGGCGAACATATCAATCAGCAGGGTGAGCCGTCTTTTACGGTGAATTTTTCGATCTCTCCGCACTTGTTTGCGTCCAAATCTTTTTTCCAGGATAGTAGAGCCAACTCCGATCCGTTGCCGCTTACTATCAGGATATTTTCGCTGCTGAGATGACCGCCTTGAGGATCAGAACGATCCAAGGCGCCCCGTGCAGGAGCAGATCGAACCAGTCGAGGGGCTTCGTGAGCGTGCCTGCAAAGAGCATCTGAAGCTTTTCCCAGATGTGGGGAGGGGAGAAGGGCGCAAGTCCCAGGGTGAGGCAGACGAGTATGACCATTGACCAGGGAAGATCGGAAATATATCTTGTTATGCTTTCAACAGCGTTCATGGGCATCACTATACCCTGCCGGTGTCACTGAAATCAACCCCGGAAGCAGCGTTGCGTGCTTTTTTTTCGTCCGCATGGAAGCAAGACTCGGAAGGCCAGTCCTGGATGAAGTCGTAAAAAAAGATTTAACCACGGAGCCGCGGAGGGCACGGAGGACGTCGTTCAATGCGAGTGCCTCAATCCTTCCCTTTCAGAACCTGAGGCTCAGCACGATCGGGATGCTGTTCAATTCACGTCCCCGCAGCGGCGGTCCTTCCGTGTTCCATCCGCTGTAGGCTCGCCTGTTCTCCTCGATGTTGAAACGCTCGCTCGCGACGACCGAATCGACAAGGATGCGGTTCCAGGGCTTCGGCAGTACGTCAGCGAGCAGCCATGTCAATCCTACTCCCAGAACTCCGAAAGCCATCATGTCATTTCGGCTCGGTTTTTCCCCCAGGAGCGAGTTCAGTTCAACATAACTTCCGTCATTATAGAACATATTCACGCTCTGGCCGTAATCGATCACGGCAAGGGAAAGGAGCAGGGCGATATTTTCACCGGTGTCGTAAGCCCCTGCGGCAATGGGCATCAGCGCGATGATCAGGAGAATGAGCAGGATCTTCATGGCGGGACCTCCAGACTTTCGGGAGGCCGAAAAAAAAGCCCATACCTGAAAGGTATGGGCGCAGAGAGGGGGAGAGGGTATTCTCGGGTAAATCAGCTTCGGCAACCCTGCTATCCTTCGTCTCCCGGAGGAGCCGTGTGGACCAGTGGCTTTGCGTCCTATCCTTTCAGATAGTTTGCTCTTATCGGCCGCCTTGTTAGGCTATGTTACGACAACTGTAGCACTGAAAACCGCATTTGTCAAGAAAAAATAGTAAATACCATAAAAAATAGATGCCGACTCGAAGTCTATGAAAACACCTATATTTGAGGGGCAACCACGTCTACCCTTCAGCGTGAACTACTTCGTGTCTTGTTGTCGTGCGCCGTCTCCGTTCTGCATCATTACGCTGTATGACACGCGGGGCAATAGTAAAGAAAGCCGCGCTTCCCAACTTATTCCTTGACTTTACATGGAGTTAATAAGTATTATGCACTGTCTTTCATACGACGCAGGGAAAATTCCATTCACAACCGGAGCCCGTCCCCAATGAATATCCAGTTTTTTCAGGCAGCTATGGTAGTCTATCTGCTCGCGGCAGCGGGATATATCGCCTATATTATCGCCCCGGAAAAGAAGAACCGTGCGGTCTTTTCCCTCGTGGCAACGGTTGCCGGATTTCTGCTCCACACCGCCTATTTCATCCTGCGCTGGTCCGAGTCGTCGAGGATCCCCATAACCGGCTTTTTTGAGGCGATAAATTTTCTCGGTATGGGCATCGTGCTCGTGTTTCTTATTATGGAAGCCCGCTACCGCATCGCCGCACTTGGTTCGTTTATGCTTCCCCTCGTTGTCCTGCTGATGGTACCAGCTTTAGCAGTTTCGGGAAAGATCGTTGACCTGAACCCCGTGCTCAAGAGCGGCTGGCTCGGCATTCATACCAGTCTCGCCGTGCTGGGAGACTCTGCATTCGCCTTTGCCTGCATCATCTCGGTCATGTACCTGATCCAGGAACGGCAGCTCAAGAAGAAGCATCTGGGCGCTATCTTTCACCGTTTGCCCTCCCTGGAGATAATGGATACCATCGGGTACAAGGCCATATCCTTCGGCTGGCCCCTGTTCACTCTCGGCATGGTCACCGGTTCCATCTGGGCGGAGATCGCCTGGGGCACCTATTGGAGCTGGGATCCGAAGGAGACATGGTCGCTCATTACGTGGGTCATCTATCTGGCCATTTTGCACCTCAGGACCCTGGGATGGCGGGGCAAGAAGATGGCCTATCTGACCATCGCAGGCTTTCTGTTCGTCCTGGTCAGTTTCTTTGTCGTGAGCCGGATCCAGTTGGGGAAGCATGTGTTCTAAAGCAAAGGCGCAGAGAGCAGAGGGCAGAGGGCAGAGATTCATACTCTATGCGCCATGCCCTATGCGCTATGCTTTCTGCGTCATGCAGTCTGTCCACACGTAAGGTGAAGTGCTAATGGGCGTCATTGTCGTCGGTCTCAGTCATAAAACGGCCCCGGTGGATGTGCGGGAGAAGCTTTCCTTCCCCGAGGCGTCGCTTGCGGACTCGCTGAAAACCCTGAGGGGCTATGAAGGCGTGCGGGAGTGCCTTATTCTTTCGACGTGCAACCGCGTCGAGATCTACGCCGTTGCCCAGGACACTGCTGCGGGCGTTGAACAGATCAAGCGGTTCATATCCGAGCACCGCAAGATCGCGCCGGAGTCGCTTGCCCAGTCCCTGTACGTGCATACCGAAGCGCCGGCCGTGCGCCATGCTTTCCGTGTTGCCTCCAGCCTCGATTCCATGGTCGTGGGCGAGCCCCAGATCCTGGGACAGCTCAAGGACGCCTTCGAGGCGGGCCTCAAGAACAAGACCACCAGCGCCATCGTGAACAAGCTGCTGAAGAAGGCGATCTCCGTGGCCAAGCGGGTGCGCACGGAGACGAAGATCGCCGAGAGCGCCGTGTCCATCAGCTTCGCGGCCGTGGAGCTGGCCCGCAAGATCTTCGGCGATCTCCAGGGAAAGACGGTGATGCTGCTCGGCGCCGGCGAGATGGCCGAACTGGCGGCGCGGCATCTCATCAACAACGGCGTGAAGAGCGTGCTCGTGGCGAACCGGACCTTTGAGCGCGCCGTGGAGCTCGCCAAGGAGTTCAACGGCAGCGCTGTTCGGTTCGAGGATTTCCCCACGGAACTGGTGGTGGCTGACATCCTTATCTGCTCCACCGGCGCTGCCCATTATGTGGTCACGCACGACGCGGTGAGCAAGGCCTTGAAAGGCAGGCACCATAAACCAATTTTTATGATCGACATATCCGTTCCCCGCAACATCGACCCGGACGTGAACAAGATCGACAACGTGTATCTCTATGATATTGACAATCTCCAGGGCGTGGTGAACTCCAATATCGAAGGCCGGCAGAAAGAGGCCGAGCGGGCCGAAGAGATCATCCTGCAGGAGGTGGAGACCTACCTTCAGTGGGAACGCGCCCTCGACGTTGTGCCGACTATCGTGGACCTGCGCGAGAAGGTGGAGGACATGCGTCTGCGGGAACTCGACAAGGCCCTGTGCCAGCTCAACGGCATCACCGATGATCAGCGGCGATCCGTCGAGGCCATGTCCCAGGCCATTGTGAACAAGATCCTCCATGCGCCCATTGTGGTGCTGAAGCAGTCGGCCTCGGAGACGGGGAGCGAGGACCTGTTCCAGTTCGCCCGGCGGCTCTTCAATCTCGACAAGGATCTCAAGAAATGCGTCCATGCAAAGGGATTCGGCGGGGACGAGGGAAAAAGCGAGTGATTTGATATTCATGTGAGCGTTGCAATCAGACCTTTTCCGTAAATTTGTATTTTGAAATTTACAAGTTTACATTTCCAATTCCGGCCTGTCCGGGTTAGGAGCTTTCATTGCGAAAACAGATCCGTATTGGTACGCGCGCCAGCGCACTGGCCCTCTGGCAGGCGGAGTGGGTGAAGTCGGAGCTGGAGAAGAAGTACCCCGGCATGACGGTGACGCTCACCAAGATCAAGACCACGGGCGATAAGATCCTTGACGTGCCGCTGGCGATGGTGGGCGGCAAGGGGCTCTTCGTGAAGGAGATCGAGGAGGCCATGCTGCGGGAAGAGATCGACATTGCCGTGCACAGCATGAAGGACGTTCCCACCTTCTTTCCCGAGGGACTGCACCTGGGCGCCATCACGAAACGTGAAGATGCCCGCGACGCGCTGCTGTCGCGTAATGGTGTGAAATTTCACGACCTGCCGAAGGGCGCCACGGTCGGTACGAGCAGTCTCAGGCGACAGGCGCAGCTCATCAGCATACGGCCTGACCTCAAGATCGCCCAGCTCAGGGGAAATGTGGACACGCGGCTCCGGAAGCTTCGGGAGGGACAGTTCGATGCCATCATCCTCGCCGCAGCCGGCGTGAAGCGGCTCGGCCTTGCAGAGCACGTGACCGAGTATATCGAGCCTGAAATAAGCCTGCCGGCCATAGGCCAGGGCGCCCTGGGCATCGAGTGCCGCGCCGGGGACCGGGAATTGAACGATATGATCGCTTTTTTCAACCACCAGGAAAGCCGTGTCTGCGTCACCGGCGAGCGTGCGCTGCTGCGGCGCCTCGAAGGCGGATGCCAGGTGCCCATCGCCTGCTACGGCACGATGAAGAACGGGACGCTCTCGCTCACCGGTCTCGTGGCGAGCGTTGACGGGGCCCGGGTGGTCAAGGAATCCATTCAGGGGCCTCCGGCCGACGCGGAGAAGCTTGGCGTTACCCTTGCGGAAACGCTGCTGTCGCTGGGGGCCGACGTGATCCTGAAAGAAGTCTACGGCCACGGCAACGATATCAGCGGGAACAACCTGCTGGAGAATGGCCGATAGGCTATGCAGAGCGCAGAGAGCAAAGAGCAGAGAGTTCAGGCCTTTGCACTATGCCCTCTGCGTGTCTCTCCATGCACTATGCGCTATGCCCTATGCGGCGTACGGCAAGTCATATACTGACCTCTTTGAACATTGGGCGATCGAAACGGCAAAAGAATGACGAACACTGGAAAAGTCTACCTCATCGGCGCCGGTCCCGGCGATCCCGGGCTCATCACGGTCAAGGGTCTGGACTGCGTGCGCAGGGCCGACGTGATCGTGTATGATTACCTGGCCAACGACCGCCTGCTGGAGCAGCGAAAGCCCGAGGCGGAACTGCTGTACGTGGGCAAGCAGGGCGGCAGACACACGCTGCCCCAGGACGATATCAACGCCCTCATCGTGAAGAAGGCGAAGGAAGGGAAAATCGTGGCCCGTCTCAAGGGCGGGGACCCGTTCATCTTCGGCCGGGGAGGCGAGGAGGCGGAGGATCTTGTGGACCACGGCATCGCCTTTGAGGTCGTACCCGGCGTCACAGCGGCAACTGCTGTGCCTACCTATGCGGGCATCCCGCTTACCCATCGAGACTACACGGCCAGCGTCGCCTTTGTCACGGGCCATGAGGACCCCACCAAGGAAGCGTCGAAGGTGCACTGGGACCGCATCGCCACGGGCATCGGGACTCTCGTCTTCTTCATGGGCATGAAGAACCTGCAGAACATCGTAGACAACCTCATTACCTACGGCAGGAGCCCCCAGTGCCCGGTGGCTCTGATCCAGTGGGGCACACGTACGGATCAGAAGGTCGTTACCGGTACGCTCCAGGACATCGTGCCGAAGGTGAAAGAGGCGCAGCTTGGGCCGCCGGCCATCATCGTTGTGGGCGAGGTGGTGAAACTTCGCGAGAAGCTTAATTGGTTCGAGACCAAGCCGCTCTTCGGCCGACGCGTGGTAGTCACGCGTTCCCGTGAACAGGCAAGCGTCTTTGCCGAGATGCTGATCGACCGCGGGGCCAAGACCATCGAGTTCCCCTCCATAGAGGTGGTGCCTCCGTCGAGCTGGGCCGAATTGGACGCGGCGATCGACGGCCTCGAGCGCTATCACTGGGTCATCTTCACGAGCGCCAACGCGGTCCGGTTCTTCATGCAGCGGCTGCGGGAGCGGGGCAAGGATGTGCGGCAGCTGAAGGACGCTAAGCTCTGTGCCGTGGGTCCCAAGACGGCTGAGGCCCTGGACCAGTTCAGCCTCCGCGCCGACATTATTCCCGCAGAATTCAAGGCCGAGGGCGTCATCGAAGCCTTCGGCAACATGGACGTGAAGGGGCTCCGGTTCCTGATCCCCCGGGCGAAGAAGGCCCGTGAACTGATTCCCGACAAGCTGCGGGAGCTCGGCGCCGACGTGACAGTGGCCACGGCCTACGACAATGTCAAGCCCTCGACGGACGTGGAGCGCGTCAAGAAGCTCTTCCGGGAGAAAAAAATATCGGCGGTGACCTTCACGAGCTCGTCAACGGTCCATAATTTTGTTGAAATGCTCGGACGGAGCGGGTATAAAGAACTTATGAACGGCGTAGCCGTGGCCTGCATCGGTCCGGTGACGTCCAAGACCGCCGAGGAATACAGCATGAAGCCTGACATCATGCCAAAGGAGTACACCATTCCGGCCATGGTCAATGCGATGGTGGACTATTTTAAGCAGAAACGCTAACCATTCACCACGAAGACGCTCAGGCGCCAATTTCCCCCCCTGCGTGTCTTTGTGGTAAAAAAGCACTTGAAGGAGAAGACATGATAAACATTTCAGATGTTGCAGCAGACAAGATCAAGGAGATCATGAAGGTTGAAGGCTTGCCGAACCACGGCCTTCGGATCGTGGCCGGCGGCGGCGGATGCTGCGGAGGTTCCCAGTACGAGATCATGCTGGACGAGAAGGCCGGCACAGGCGATACGGTCATCGAGAAGAACGGCGCCAAGCTTTATGTGGATGCAAAAACAGCCAAGGCGCTGGAAGGCGTTGAGCTGGCCTTTATGAGCGACGAGAGGGGAGAGGGGTTCATACTGAACTTTCCCAAGGGGAGCGGTCAGGCCGGCAGCAGCTGCGGGTGCGGTTCCGAGTCGTCAGGCGGCGGCTGCGGTTCCGGTACCGAGTCGTCGGGCGGCGGCTGTGGTTCCGGCTCAGGCCATGGCCATGGCAGCAGCGGCGGATGCGGCTGCGGGTAACATAACAGACGGAAGATAGGAAAATGGGAAGGTAGGAAGGTTCAAGAGATGCAGGTGCGTGGTTCCATTCTTAACGTCCCAACTTCTTAACTTCAAATCTTCGTGTTTATTTCTGACGTTGGGGGTTCTCATGGGGTTTCCTGATATCCGTCCGCGCCGGCTGCGGTCGAACGAAATGATCCGGCGCATGGTGCGCGAGACAACGCTCTCCCCCGATGACTTCATCTATCCGCTCTTCGTGACCCATGGCAAGGACGTCAGGAAAGAGATCTCCTCCATGCCCGGGAACTTCCAGCAGTCCATCGACCATATCGTCAAGGACTGCGAGGAGGTCCACAAACTGGGCATTCCCGCCGTGATCCTCTTCGGCATTCCCGAGAAAAAGGACGAGCTTGGCTGCGAGGCCTATGCCGACGACGGCATTGTGCAGCGCGCCATCCGGGCCATCAAGAGCAATGTGCCGGATCTCGTGGTGATCACCGACGTCTGCCTCTGCGAATATACGAGCCACGGTCATTGCGGCGTAATCGAGCACGGGCATGTCAAGAACGACGCGACACTGGAACTGCTCGCAAAAGAGGCCGTCTCTCACGCGAAGGCCGGTGCGGACATGGTGGCGCCGTCGGACATGATGGACGGCCGTGTGGCTGCCATTCGCAAGTCTCTTGATGGTGAGGGGCACACGAACATTCCTATCATGGCCTATGCCGCCAAGTACGCATCCAGTTTTTACGGACCCTTCCGCGAGGCGGCTGAGTCAACTCCCCAGTTCGGCGACCGCAGGTCTTACCAGATGGACCCGCCCAACAGCCGCGAGGCCCTGCGCGAGGTGGCCCTGGACATCCAGGAAGGCGCCGACATCGTGATGGTCAAGCCCGCATTGTCCTATCTTGATATCATCTATCGCATCCGGGAGCGCTTCGACCTTCCCGTGGCGGCCTACAACGTGAGCGGCGAGTTCTCCATGATCAAGGCAGGGGCCAAGATGGGCTGGATCGACGGCGAACGGGTCATGATGGAAGTGCTTACGTCCATCAAGCGCGCCGGCGCGGACCTCATTCTCACCTACCACGCCAAGGAGGCGGCGACGCTGCTGAACAAGTAAATCCGCGTTTGGCCGCAGATATCCTGCATTCCGCCTTTTGCGTTCTGCACCGTCTTTTCACACCCCGATCCCGGTGCCAGGGGATCCCGAAAGGATCCATATGAAATATATCACCCGAACGTTCCTGACAGGCCTTGTGACCATCATACCTGTTGCAGCTACCTTTTATCTGCTCGTCTGGCTCGTCGTGGCTGCCGAGTCGGTCCTGGGCGAAGCGCTTCGCTCCGTTTTTCCGGAAAAGCTCTACTGGCCCGGCCTGGGCATGGCGTTTTTTGCGGTAATCGTATTCCTGATCGGGTTGCTGATGCGCGCCCTGGTCGTGCGGAAACTGTTTTCCTGGGGCGAGGCGCTTCTGTACCGTTTGCCGATCGTGAAGACCGTGTACGGACCGCTGCGTGATTTTTTCAGCTTCCTTGCCGAGCCGAAAATGAGCGGCCTCCAGCAGGTCGTTTCCGTCAAGCTGGGCGGTACGGACATGAAACTGATGGGATTTGTGACGCGCGGCGATCTCACCGGCCTGCCTGGTGGCATCAATGACGCGGATACCGTGGCAGTGTATCTGCCCTTCAGCTACCAGATCGGAGGATACATGGTGATCGTGCCGCGTTCATCAGTTCAGCCCGTGGACATGTCCCTTGAAGATGCCATGCGTTTGACCCTGACCGCCGGTCTCAGCATGAAGTCGAACCGGATATAGGACACAGGCCATTCCATTTGAGACGCGCTATAAGACGCGCTGTAGAATGCAGGGAGAGTGGTTTTGGGGACCATGGAACTGCGCCCCTGCGTCACTTCATTAACGACATTCCAAACTCCGCATGCGGTTTCTCATGATCTTCCACGCGCCCGCCCCGTGCGGCAGGACGTAGCGCACTGACCTTGATTTTTTCTTCCCCCTCTGTAAGTCTTGGTGTATACTTTCTCTACCTCAAAGCAGTGCATTCTTTCGTCAGGTTTATATGCTGACCCCGCGGCCGCAATCCCGCTCCAGCGGGGTTGCTGCGGGATGTCGCGTTGTTCAAGGGAGCCTCCAGCTCCGGCTTGAGGGGCTCCACCCGCGGTCCCTATGCTGTCGGGTCCCGTGACTGCTAACGGTCTATTCGATCAACTCTTTCTTCGGCAGGAGGCATGGCATGCATCGACGCAGCGCTGGCATTCTTCTTTTTCTCGTTTCTCTCCTTTTCCTGATCCCCGTTACCGTCGCGGCCCAGTCGGGCCACCAGGAACTGCTGATCACCCATCGCAGCCCTGAGGGCGAGAATGACGGTCAGGTGCAGATCCAGGTTCTGTTCAACAAACCGGTGGTGCCTCTCGGCACGCTGGACGACCCGGCGAGAAAGCAGGTCCTTTCTCATTTCAGCATCAGTCCATCCGTGGTCGGGGCCTTCAGGCTGCTTGGCACCAACGCCGTGGTCTTTGAACCGAAGCATCATCTCACCCTTGCGACGGAATACCGCGTCACCGTGCGGAAGGGCGTCCGGGCGATTGACGGAAGCGTGCTCCAGGCGGACCTCTCCTGGACCTTCCGCACGCCAGGGCCGCGCATCCTGTACATTCAGCCGAACAACACCGACCGCGCCGTGCCGGACCAGGAGATCTCCATTGCCACGAACCAGGCCCTTGATGCCGCATCGCTGCGGGAACGCACGAGGTTCGTCACCTCGCGCCTCATGGCAAGGGACGAACCCGTTGCTTTCGAGATCGTCCCGGCCAAGGACAATCCCGCGGCCCGATCCGATCTGGGGATGGAGCGGCGCCAGTATCGATATATCGTGAAGCAGCGGGCACCCCTGAGCCTGGATACGAAATATTCTATTTTTGTCGATGCGGGCGTGCGGGCCCAGGAAGGCAACCTCACCACGCCGGCCTCTGCCTCTGCATCGTTCAAGACCTACGGGGCTTTCCGTTTTCTGCGCATCGAGCCGGTTCCGCGCGACTCCTACGGCAACCTGGAGCCTTCGTTCCAGCTAGTGTTTACGAACGGCGTGGCCCAGGAGGAGATGGACCGGAGCGCGAAGCTGGCGTCGAAAGACGGAGCCACGATGACGGAGAAGATCACCGACAAATTGTTGGACTTTTTCAGCAAGGCGACGAAGGGCAAAGAGAAACGCGTCACGACCACGGCGCCTGAGGGCGCGTTCTTTTTGGCCTACCGCAGCCAGTACGTGCGGGTGAACAATGCGAACCTGGAGCCGGACAGGGATTATGAGATTGCCCTGCTGAAGGACCTGACCGACGTCTACGGTCAGAAACTTGAGAACCCCCAGGACGTGCGCTTTCATTCCGGGGATCTCCAGCCTGCCGTGGTGGTGCGGAAGGGGATGTATGTTATCTCTCGCTCCGTGGACCCGCGGCTGCCTGTGGGCGTTCAGGCTGTGGACAAACTTTATTCGCGCATCATGGGCCTTACGCCCCAGGACCTGCTGGGCATGAATGATCTACGCTACGGCATCGACGCTCTTGCCAAGAAAGTGAAAGGGGAGTATACGGCCACACAGGGTGTGAAGGAACGGAACGTTCCTATGCGCCATGAGTTTGATCTGAAGCCACGGTTCAATCGCGACGGGTTCGGCGCCGTGCTGTACGATTTTTATGCCCCTGATGAACGGAAGAGGCACAGCTATTTCCGCGGCAGTGACATTCACCATACAGGGCTCATTTTTCGTACGGACCTGGGCGCCCATTTCAAGATCTCGCCGAAGGAGGGGCTGCTGCTTGTGAACAGCCTGCAGACGGGCTCGGCGGTTCCGGGCGTGCGGGTCGACATCTATCGCGAAGACAATTCCGCCAAGTCCTGCGCCTCGGGCGCCACGGACGGCACAGGCACCTGGAAGCTGGGAGCACAGGAACTTCTGGCCTGCACGAAGCGGAACATCACGACGAAGGTGCTGAGCGGCAACCGCCGTCCCGAGGCCGACGAGGACGACGAGATGTACGACAGCCGTTCTCACGGTCAGGCAGGCCCGCCCCGCCTCTCAGTGCTCGTCTCAAAGGGCACGGACTGGACCTTCCTCCAGGCACAAGGCGAGGGCAATCCACCGGTCTGGAACTTCGGCGTGTCGCCGGCCTGGGAGGCCGAGCGGCCCATTGCCGCAGGCGTCATCTTCTCGGACCGCAGGATCTACCGGCTCGGAGAGACAGTGGAGCTGAAGGGCGTGGCGCGCTATCTTTCCTACGGCGAGTTGAAGAAGGAGGCAGGTGCTGAGTACGAGATCGCCCTGACCGACCCCCACGGCAGCCGCACCAAGCTGCCGAATGCGAAGGTGAACGAGTTCGGCAGCTTCCACATCAACCTGCCGATCAAGAAGAACCAGTCTCTGGGGCACTATACGGTCACGGCAACGTCGAAGAAGCTGAACCTCCAGTATACCGGCACGTTCCAGGTGGCCCAGTTCCGCGCCCCGGACTTCAAGGCATCGGTCACGCCCGGCAGGTCCCTTGTCGTTTCCGGCGAGGAACTGACAGCCGAGGTGAAGGGAGAATATTTCTTCGGCGCGCCCATGGGTGGCGCCCGTGCGTCCTGGAACGTGACGCGGCAGCGGACCCTGTTCCGGCCCGCGGGATGGGAGGGAATGTTCTTCGGCATCCCGTCCTGGATCGACGAGGAGACGCCGGCAGCGGAGCCTTCGGCGAACGTGGCATCCAACTGGTTCGATCTGGATCGCGACGGCAAAGGTATGATCCGCGTGGCAGTGCCGGCAGGCGACGTGAAGCGGCCCATGATCTACAGTTTCGATGTGGAAGTGAAGGACCCGAGCGAACAGACCGTGGGCGCCGCAGCAACGGCCACGGTGCTTCCTTACCCGGTGCTGGCGGGGATAAAGATGGGCGACTGGTTCGGCGAAGCCAAGAAGCCCTTGTCCGTGTCGGTCATTGCAGTGAACGCCGACGGCGCGTCCCGACCCGGCACGGCCATGAAGGTGAAGCTGATCAAGCGCGACTGGCACTCGGTGCGCAGGGTGATCCGTCCGGGCCAGGAAGCCACGGAGACGAAACTGGTCGAGACCGTGGCGGGTACCTGCGAGGTGGTGAGCGGTCCGAAGCCTGTTGCCTGTTCCGTAACACCACCGGCTGCAGGGTACTATATCGTGCAGGCGGGCTTCAAGGACCGGGAAAACGCAGGCACTGAGGCGAAGCTCACCTTCTATGCTTCGGGCCGCGAGATGGTCGGCTGGTCCGGCACGGAGTACGACCGCGTCGAGATCGTTCTGGACAAGAAGTCCTATGAGCCAGGCGAAACGGCCCGGGCCCTCATCAAATCGCCCTATCCCCGCGCTGAGATGCTGTTCACCGTGGAGCGGGAGAAGTTCTTTCTGAAGGAAAGGCGGCAGACCGAAGGCGGCGCCGTGATCGTTGATTTCACGGTCAGAAAGGAGATGATCCCCAACGCCTACGTCGGCGTGGTGCTGGTGCGTACGGGCGCCACGGCCTCGGGCCAGGAGCCTGACGAGGACCACCAGTTCAAGGTCGGGTATGCCCCCTTCAGCGTATCAGCCGAGGAGAAGCGGCTGCAGGTGGCGGTGGCCCCGGAGCGATCATCGCTCAAACCAGGCGAGGAACTGAGCGTGGACTTCACGGTCAAGGATCGCAACGGCAGTCCTGTGGACGGAGAGGTGGTGGTGATGGTCGTGGACGAGGCGATCCTGGCGCTCACGGGGTACACGCCGCCTGACCTGGTTTCGATCATCTATCCGCACCGCGGCCTGTCAATGCGCATGAGCGACAACCGGCGCTTCCTGCTGAACCAGCAGAAGTTCTCGGAGAAGGGTAATGACGGCGGCGGCGGCGGCGAGATGGAGTCAGCCGTGGCAGTGCGCCAGATATTCCAGAACCTGGCTTACTATAACCCCTCGCTCCGCACCGGCCCTGACGGCAAGGCCTCGGTGCGCTTCAAGCTGCCTGATAACCTCACGCAGTGGCGCGTTATGGCAGTGGCGATCACCAAGGACGACCGCTTCGGCGACGGCAAGGCGCCGGTCACGGTGTCGCTGCCGCTCACGGCACGGCCCGTAACCCCGCGGTTCACGCGGATAGGCGACAGCTTTAAGGCAGGCGTAACGGTCCAGGTGTCCGGCGACGCGGGCGGCGACGTAACGATCACGGCTACGCTGCCTGACAAGAACAGCGCCGTGGCTTTCGCGGGCACGGGCGGCCTGACCACGACCATCGCCGTCAAGCCCGGAGAGACGCGCAAGGTCCTGTTCCCCTACCGGGCGGCAGAAGCGGGCAGTGCTCCGCTGCGATTCACCGCCCGCTTCGAAGGCAGGGACCGCGCAGGCAACCGCATCACTCATGACGATGCCGTGCAGGTGACGCTGGCAGTGCAGGACCTGCCGCCCACAGAGACCACCGTGGCCGTGGGCGAGACGGACAAAGAGAGCAAGGAAAAGCTGAATGTTCCCAAAACCGGCATACGGTCCGATACGGGCGGTCTGACCATCACCCTGGCGAGCACTGCCCTTGCCCAGCTCGACGAAGGCGCCCAGTACCTCGTGGCCTATCCCTACGGGTGCCTTGAGCAGCGGACGAGTCTGTTGTTGCCGCTGATGCAGCTCCATGAATTGTCCTCTGTCTTCAAGTTCGACCTGACGGCCTCGAAGCCCATACCTGAAGTGATAAAGGCGAACCTCGCCATGGTGCTGTCGCTCCAGAACAGCGACGGCGGCTTCCGCTACTGGTCGTCGGACAGCTCTTCGGACCGGTGGATCTCGCCCTATGTTGCGAAGCTGCTGGCCCGGGCCGAAGGCATGCACTACGATATTCCGAAGGCCGCAAAGGAGAAGCTCGGCGGGTTCCTGCAGCAGAGCCTCCGGGATTTTCCCTGGTACATGCGACTCTGCTCCTGGCGGTGCAAGGCCTACTACCGCCTGAACATCCTGACCGGCATGCGCGAGCTCGGCCTGTCCGACGAGTCCTACTACCAGGACTACTACAGCCGCAGAAAAGAGCTCGGCCTCGACGCCCAGATACAGCTTGCCGCGCTGCTGACGCATTTGCCGAAGTGGAAGGAGCAGTCTGCAACGCTTTTTGAAGAGATCAAAAAAGGCATGTTCATCACCGCAGCCACAGCGCATATCGAGGACCGGGCCGACCTGCCTCCGTCCTGGGGATGGATGACCTCGCCGGTAATCAATACGGGCAGGGCGCTCAGCCTCTTCCTGCTGCGCGAACCGGACCATCCCTTCAACGCCAAGATGGCGCGCTATATCCTGCAGGCCCGGAAGAACGGCCGATGGCGCACCACCTACGAGAACGCGGCCGCGCTGGACGCCCTGCTGGACGTGCTGAAGAAAAAGGAAAAGACAGAGCCCGACTACAGGGCAACAGTGCTGCTTGCCGGCAAGAACGTGCTCGAGGCGGACCGAAAGGGCTACGACACGAAGCTCGTGGAAGGAAGCGTTGAAGCAAAGGACCTGCCGATAGGGAAATCTGACCTGGTGATCAAAAAGAAGGGGAAAGGCTCGCTCTATTACACGCTGCGCTATTCCTACAAGCTCACGGGTCCGCAGCCGCCGCGCCAGGAAGGGTTCTATGTGGAACGGAAGATCAGCCGTTTTGATCCCGTGAAGTCATCTGCTGCCGAGAAGGAATCGCTGCAGGAGATCCCCCTGGGCCAGGTGGCGGTCGTGGAGCTGACAATCATCGTTCCCCAGGCAGCGTACCGTTTTGTGGTGGACGACCCGCTGCCCGCGGGCCTGGAGCCTATCGACCGGAGCCTCAAGACCACTTCCCAGCGGTATCAGGTGAAGCAGGGAGAGGAAGATGAGGGTGAAGGGGAGGATAGTGAAGAAGGATATGAGGAAGAGCGCGGGTCCTACCGGTCCAATCCCTTCAACCATGTTGAACTGCATGACGAGGGCGTGAAGCTCTTTGCCGACGAGATCGCTGCAGGCGTATACCGGTACCGGTATCTGGCCCGGGCAACGACGCCGGGGATCTTCGAATTGCCGGGCACTGTGGCAACGCTCATGTACGAGCCCGAGCAGTTCGGCAGGGCCGCGGAAGGGACGTTCAAGGTGACGGAATAATGACCGTTTTTTTGGACGCAGATAACAATGGATGCTATTTGGACCACGAAGTACACGAAGGGCACGAAGGGCACGAAGAAAGATCAAGGCAGGACGGTCTCTCGCAAAGGGCGAAGTTAATGAATAGTTCGGAGCTCGGAGTACGGAGTTGGGAATGCAGAATTTGGAACGTTCCAGAACCTCGCAGTTCTCTGTGGGCTCTGTGATCTCTGTGGAAGAGGGAATGCATTTGCGTCCGTTCGTCTTATGAGGGTTTTCCGGAAATATCGTGCGTTTCTCATAATCCTGGCATCGGTAGGGATCATGCTTGTCCTTGGCGTTGGCGGAATGCTCTTCGCGATGCGCTCCGAGGCGCGCAAGCACCCCATCTACGCCGCTGATGTAAAGCCGTTCCACTCTCTCCGCATCGCGGACCGGAACGGCGTGCTGCTGCAGGAGGTCCGGAGCCGGGACGGCAGGAGCGCGCCGGTGCGGCTCCGCGCCATCTCGCCTCATTTTATTCATGCTGTTCTCGCCGCCGAGGACCGGCGGTTCCGGTCCCACAGCGGTGTGGACTGGCTTGCTGTTGGGCGGGCGGGCGCGATGAATATTCTGTCCGTCGGCCGCCGCTCAGGAGCCTCTACCATCACGCTCCAACTCGCCAAGATGCTTGATCCCGGGCCCCGCACGCTCGGCAAGAAGATCCGTGAAGTGAAGGGCGCCTGGCGCATCGAAGCGGGCATGACCAAGGACGAGATCCTGGAGCAGTACATGAGCCGTCTTCCCTTCGGCAATCAGCTCTTCGGTATCGAGAGCGCTTCCCAGGACTATTTCCGCAAGAAGGCTTCGGACCTGTCCCTTGCCCAGGCCGCTCTCCTTGCCGCTATTCCGAACGCGCCGACCCTGCTGAACCCCCGCCGGAACCTCGACCTCGTAAATAAACGCCGGACATTCATCCTGGATCGCATGCATTCCCTGGGCTATATTTCCCGGGAGGAGAAAGAGCTTGCCCAGGCCGAACGGATCGAAATCCACGAGCCGGCCCGTCCGCGCAGTGCCCCTCATTTCATCGAGCGGCTGCAGACAGACCTGCCCGCACCAATAACCCGTGTCACCGCAACGCTGAACGCGCGGCTGCAGGCAGCAGTGGAGCAGCAGGTGAAAGAGGTGATCGACGAACTGAAGGGCAGAGTGGTGACGAACGCGGCAGTGCTTGTGCTTGAGAACCGTACCGGAGAGGTGCTCGCTTACGTGGGTTCTGCGGATTTTGATGATCACGGAAATGAAGGCCAGAACGACGGCGTGCAGGCCCTGCGTCAGCCCGGCTCGGCCTTGAAACCCTTTATCTACGGGCTGGCGCTTGAAAAGGGGATGTCGCCGGCTACGATGCTGGATGATCTGGAGGTTCATTTCTCGACGCCTGTAGGAGATTTCTCTCCTCAGAACTACAGCCGCAGGTTTCACGGCCCGGTGCGGCTGCGTGAGGCCCTTGGCAATTCGCTGAACGTGCCGGCAGTGCGCGTTATCGCCGAATTGGGCACTGATGCGGCCCTGGCGCGGCTGCGGGATTTCGGTTTCCAGACCCTTGATGCCGATGCAGAGCACTATGGCGTGGGACTCATCCTGGGCGACGGCGAGGTGACGCTCTATGAATTGACCAGGGCCTATATGTATCTTGCGCGCGGTGGTTCGATCATTCCGGTGCGGGAGGTTCTGGTGCAGGCAACGGCGATCATGGCGAAGGGGAGACAAAGCGACGGGGAGCGTGAGAAAAGAATGAAGAGCGCCCCCCTGCGCGTATCCACGCCGGAAGCGGTCTATCTTATCACCGACATCCTGAAAGATCCCTATGCGCGTACCACTGAGTTCGGGCTCGATTCCGTGCTGCGACTGCCCTTTCCCGCTGCGGTCAAGACGGGCACGTCGCGCAACTATCGCGACAACTGGACCGTGGGATACACCCGTGAATACACGGTCGGCGTCTGGGTCGGCAATTTCAACGGCGTTCCCATGCAGCAGGTGGCTGGCGTGAGCGGCGCCGGGCCGATCTTCCGGCGGGTCATGATGCTGCTGCAGGGTAAGAAGGAGCCTAAGGACTTTGAACGGCCGTCTGGACTCATCGAGGTGGAGGTCTGCGCCCTGTCAGGGAAGCAGAAGGGTCCGGACTGTCCACACGGCGTTTCAGAGCTGTTTCTCAGGGACGAGGTTGAGGCCGGCGCAATGGAGCCCTGCGACGTTCACCGCAAACTGCCGGTGCTCGCCGGCAACGGCCAGATCGCTCCAGCAGGAGCCCGGCGCGAGGAAACAGAGTACCGCGTTTTTGAGGACCTCCCACCGATCTATGAGTTCTGGCAGCGCGAGACAGGACGGCCTGTCATGCCCAGGGAACTGTCACGCCATGCCGAGTCGGCCCTGTTCGAGATCATCCGGCCCGCTCACCAGTCTATTTACCGCCGTCCCCTTGACCTGGCTGCCCGCTATCAGACCATTCGCTTCGAGGCTGTGGGCGCGCCGGGCAGCGCTGAAGTGGTCTGGACCCTGAACAGCGATGAGATCGGGCGCACCCGTGATGCTCATTTCCTTGATTGGCCTGTGCGCACAGGCGAATATCGACTTCGGGCCACAGCGCCCGGTGTTCCTGCCAGCGAGATCCGTTTCACGGTGGAATGACCTCAACGGCGATCTTTCGCGCAGAGAAATCTATATAATTGAAATTTTGGAACAGATTGTCCAAAGGGTCATTAAAGAACGGTTCTCTGTTCAGCGGCTCTAGAACGACTGTTTCGAGATGGAAGATTCCACAGGTAAAAAAAAGATTTATCTGCAAGAAGTTGCCACAGGCAATAACTTCTGCTACGATTACTCCTATTGTTCATTTCAATTCTTTGTTAAAGGGGGATTAAAGGTATGATGCACAGATGGTTGTTATCTGCAGCACTGCTGTTCTCCTTTGTTGCAATGCCTGCAGGCGTAGGTGTTGCCGCGCAGAATGCTCCGGCTCAGAAGCCCGCGGGAGCAAAAGCCGGCGCCGTTACCGTCCAGATCGATAAGACGGAACTGAAGAACGGCGGGACCATCATGATCACAGGCAAGGCGCCGAGGGGCAAGCCCGTGTTCATCGAGGTGTTTGCCGAGCGGACAGTTCGGGCCTCGCGGTTCGATGCAGATGTGGACAAGGAAACAAAGAAGCGGCCGTACATTTTCTATATGACCCATGAAATGCCTGCTTACTACAAAATTTTTGCTCCCAAGGACCGGAAAGAAGCGATAGACAAGGAAAAGAAAGAGGGCAAGAAGTGGTCCGTATCGAAGGTCCTGAAGGACACGGGCGCCGACGCTGTTTATTCAGCGCCGACGAAGATCAAGATCGACCGGTATCAGGCCACGCTCGTCGGCAGCATCATAGGGTCACGGGGGTCGATCATGCCGGCCATGGACGACAAAGATAACGCCCGGCGGTCCATGCAGCTTTTGAAAGCCCGGTTCCGTTCTCTCGACAAGGTGCTGGGCGCGGCTGTTGACGTGGCCCCTGACGGCAGCTTCAAGGCCGAGGTGAAGATCCGCTCGGGTCTTGCCCCCGGCAAGTACACAATAGTCGCCGCCGTGGACAAGGCCACGAAGAGCGCTCCCGTCACCTTCGAGAACAAGATCAGCTTTCCCTTGCTGTACCTCAAGAACGGGGGCACGAGCCTGAACCTCATCGGACCCTTCTTACTTACCCTGGCCGTGGCTATCTTCGGCGTGCTGATGGGCGCAGGCGGCGGATTTATCCTGAACCCTCTCCTCGTTTCGATCTGGCCCCTGCCGCACACCATTGTGGCCGGCACGGTCATGCCCACAGTGCTCTTCTCCCAGGGCAGCGGCATCTACAACTACTCCAAGATCAAGTTCATCAGCTGGAAGCTGGGCGTTGCCATCGGCCTTTCCATGGTCGTGGGCGGATTCATCGGGCCCAAGATGACGGAGCTGATCACCCTTGAACAGTTCAAGTTCGTGTTCGGATGGATACTGATCATTCTTGCCGGGCTCATGTTCTGGCAGACAACGCCGAAGTACCTGGCCACGAACAAGAAGGAGCAGGCGATCCTGAAAGAGTTCAAGCGGAAGGCCGAGGAATCGGCGCGGAAGAAATAATAGGGAGCAAGTCCCGATCAAATCGGGACGTAAAAAAATTACGGCAACACGCCCCGCCCCGTTTCCAAATGGTAGAGGACGCGGGACGGGGGTTGCCTCGGTCCAAAAAGGAGAAAAAAAATGATTGTTCAATTTTGGGGACAGGAGTTCAAGGTCAATATCGTCGTCGGCTGCATCGGCGGCTTTCTCATCGCGATCGTTTCGTCCATGTTCGGCTTCGGAGGCGGCCCTTTCATGGTGCCCCTGATGACCGTGGTGCTCGGCCTTCCCATGTACGTGGTGGTGGGCAGCTCGCTGCTGGCCATCTTTTTTAATACCCTCATGGGCACCATGCGCCATTACCAGTTCGGGAACTTTGATGGCCTATTCTTTCTCATCATGTTCCCGGCGGCGATATTGGGCGGCTGGATCGCTCCGAAGATCGCTCAGCGTGTGAGCCCAACCGTAGTCAAGCGGGTGGCTGTTGCCGGCCTGCTGATCCTCGCCCTAAACCTGTTGGGAGTGTATTAACTGTTCTTGTATTTCGTGCCTGTTCTGCAGACAGGCGTCTTTCCCGTTTTTTCAGGGAAGACGCCTGTTTTCTTCAGAGGGCAAATCGTAAGGAGGAGAGCGGATCATGATGGATACCTCGCAGTTACTCGATGACGTGTCCTTTGCCAAGGCCCTTCTCGACAAAAAAAGCCTGTCGAATGCGGACATTGTATTCGCCCTGCGGAACCTGCTGCGGATGAAGTACTATCCCGTGGCGGTAAAGTTCTTTTTTTCCCAGTCTGAGCTTGATGCGTTCAAGAAAAACACTGAATACAAGGTGTCGGCCCATCCATTTACCTTCTGCCATTATCTGGCTGCTTCGCGCCAGCGCGGCGATATCCTGCTGAGTCCAGAGAGGGGGCTCGGGTGCAGCAATGCAAAGTATATTTTCGGCTGGAAGGGGATGGACGAGGGCGAGGTCAAAAGTCATCTGAAGTACGCCAAGAACGCGAAACAGGCGGAAAAGATCGTCACGCTCAAGAAGCGTCTGCCCGAGAACCTTCTGGCCTTTGCCACGGCGCCGCTGCACAAGTCGCCCTATGTTCCGGATGTGATCCACGGCATGAGCGACGTGCTGCAGGCATACCACCTCGGCAATGACTGGTCCACGGCCATGGACATCTTTCCCTTCCAGATGAGCATGACCATGAACAGCTCGGCCTGCCACGGTGTGACCGAGGTTTATCTCAGCCGAAAGCCCAATATCACGCCCATGTGCAGCGGCAGCTACACAGCGGGAAAGACCGAGCAGGGTGAGATAAACTGGATCTGGCCCGGCGACCAGCTTGAACCCACGGTGCGGTGGATGCTGGAACGGACTGTGCGCGACGCCGGCCCTTCCTTCCCGCGGACGGGTGAGACCTATCCGGGGTTCAATATGTGCAAGCTCTGTCCGTTCCTGGTCTGGACAAAGCCGAAGGAGTGAGTAAGGCCGCAGAGAGGGGGGGGGGAAACGGACATCTGTTCGTCTTCCCCCGCCTGGTTGCGGCTTTTCGTCTCCGGCATTCCATCGCGGGTGCAAGCTTTCTGCTTTATTCACCTGCAGTCATGACCTGCCTGGAATACTCAAACCTGGCCGGCGCCGCCGGGATGTTGAAGGGGTCGGGCGTTGTCGGCATGATGAGAAGGATGCTCATGCTTGGCCACAGATCAGCGAAGAGGGAAAAACATGAATGGACCGCAAAGACATTGCCGGGATGATCTGTTGCATCCCCGATGATATGCTGATCTCGAAAATATTCAAGGAGGGTTGCTTTATGAAAAGATTTTCAGCTGTCGTACTTGCTGTTGCAGCCACAGTTCTGCTGTTGAACGGCTGCATGAAGGTGGCGCCCTCGCCTGCGCTGCCCGGCGGCGGAAAGATCGTCATGTTTGTGATCATTGACCGTGGTGTTGAAAATGGATTTACAGACTATCAGATAAAAAACCGGCATCAGCTCGGTGCGTTCATGGACAAAGACCTTGTTGCCATGCTCTCCAAAGCGGGTTATGAACCTCGCTTGATCCAGAAGCGTTCGGAGTACAAACCGGGAAAGAACAGCTACCTGCTCCAGACAAGGATCCTGAATTACAACCCTGGCAGCAAAGCTGCGCGAATGGTCGTCGGCTTTGGTGCGGGTTCGGTCGGAATGGATCTTAAATATGAGCTTCATGGCGCGGGAAAAGAGCCGCTGCTTTCCGATAAGATCGGCAAGGGAACGAGCGGAGAGTGGCAGTACCTGGTAAGAAAACTTGAGCTGGCGATCCTGGAGGCCGTATCGGCAAAATTGCATCAGACGACTAAGTAATTGGAGCGCTTTGGGCGCCGAGAAGAAAGGCCAGGCTTGTCGTCTCTGACTGCGCCTGATTGAGTCGGAGGCAAGCGTCATGTAGACAGTGGCCGAGACAAGGCCGGCGATCCATGCGCCGGCCTTGTCTGTCTGCAGTCGCCTTTACAAGGATCATCGCCATGGAATGCTTCATAAGAACATGAAGAAAAATATTGCCATTGCTATCACTATTCTGGGAGCAGCACTAAGCCTGGCTGCAGCCGCTGCTCCATTCCGGGCCGCGGCTCTGCCGGTCAGTGCGAATAATCTGATCTCCCGCAAACCCGATGTGCCGTCCTTGCCTCAGCCCAAGCCCTTTATTCAAGGTCCGGCAAAGGGGCGATTTCTGGTGGCCGGGCGCGGCATGGGCGATCCTCGTTTCCAGGAGATGGTGATCCTGCTGATCCGCTATGACAGCCAGGGGGCGTTGGGCCTGGTCATTAATCAGCCTTCGGAGGTGAAGCTTTCCTCGATGTTTCCCGAGATCAAGGCGCTGAAGACGGATCGGCAACGATTGTTTTACGGAGGCCCCGTGGCTCCGCAGCAGATGCTGATCCTGGTGCGGTCGAATAAAAAGCGCGGCGAATCATCGAAGGTGCTGAGCGGAGTGTACGTAAGCTCAAGTCGTGAACTTTTGAAAAGCCTGGCGCGGGAACAAAAATCAGAGAAGCACTATCGGGTCTATGCAGGGTATGCCGGTTGGTCGCCGGGCCAGCTGGACCGTGAACTGGGCAGGGATGATTGGTACATCGCCCAGGCTGATGAAATGAGTATATTCGAAAAATATCCAGGTTCCCTCTGGCCGGAATTGATACGCAGAAGCGCTGTGATCCACGTGAGGAATGAGGACGCCGCCTTTGCCGTGAAACTTGCGGGGCTGATCGAGGGGCCGTAACCGCGGCGTATGCCCGACGGTTCAGCAGGAACCTGCGATACGCTCCTTTTTTGCTCCTGCCACGTGTTCAACGACGCATTCAGGATCGCATTCGATGCACATGTCGATTCCCTGAATGAGCTGCATATCAGCGCAGGCTTCATAGGCCCGCAGCAGCTCGGGATCGGTCAGCCGTTCGAGCACCGTGGATTTCGGTCTGAAATATGACCTGCCGCAGCTCATGCAGATCCAGATGAAATTGTGCTTGGCCAGCTCAAGACACGACTCGCAAATATAGATCTCAGTTCCCGGCATTGCTTCAGTGTGGACTGACGCGATCCGTTCTCCGCAGACGCTGCACAATCCCTTCTTCTCGTCTCCATCGAACATGGCAGTCCTCCTTTCCATCCTGCAAGACCGTTATGGGCCGGCGGCTCTCTCGATAACGGCGGTTCCGGCCCTCCTGACTGAAATTATAGCAAAATTACGCAAAAGGGATTGATAGGGAAAAGACCGGCGTCTGGCCGGCGCCTTTTTTTTGCCCTTGACAGTGAACGTTCGTTCACCTATAATAAAAAAACGCCCTCTCCCCTGGAGGGAGAGGGCTGGCCCGCCCCGTATTCCCGCCTGTGCGGGATATCGGGGGTGAAGGGGCTGAAGGAGGGGAGCGGGAGCATGGTACGGGACGTGGATAAAGACAAGCTGCGGGAGCGGGAGAAGGGCATCGCGCAGTTCTATCATGACCATGGCAGGATGCCGAGCTTTTCCGAGATCGGCGAGCTGACAGGCCTGCGCTCCAAGAATGCCGTGTCCAAGCTTGTCCGGAAGCTCGAGGACCTGCAGGTGCTGGAACGGGACAGGACCGGGCGGCTGGTGCCGGGCTCTATCGCATCTTCGGTGCGGGTGCTCGGCACGGTGGAGGCCGGCTTCCCGAGCCCTGCCGAGGAAGAGCTGGCGGATACGCTCTCCCTTGACGACCTGCTGATCCAGAACCGGGAGGCGACCTTCCTGCTGAAGGTCTCGGGCGATTCCATGTCCGGCGCCGGCGTGCTGCCCGGCGACATGGTGATCGTGGACCGGGGGCAGACACCCAAGAGCGGGGACATCGTGATCGCCGAAGTGGACGGCGAGTGGACCATGAAATATCTCCGGAAGCGGGGGAGCAGCGTGACCCTCGTGGCCGCCAACCCGAAGTATCAGCCCATCACCCCGAAGAACGAGCTCAAGATCGCGGGCGTGGTCACGGCGGTGGTGAGGAAGTATAAATAGGTTTGACGCGGAGATGGGGAGACAAGGGAGACGCGAAGAGAGGCAAAAAATCGTTCTCGCGCAAAGGCGCAAGAACTATATTTCCCTTGAATAACATCCGGAAAATACTATAATAAAAACGTAACTACTCAGGTCAATTATATGTCACAGGAGGGATAAAAGGCTTTCCGCTTGCTCTATTTGAGCCCTGCTCTTTTTAAAACTCTTGCCCCCATATAAACTGTGATAAGCTGAATCGAGTAGCTTGAAAAGGTGGTAAAATGCGATGGAATTCGAGTGGGATACAAAAAAGTCGGAACTGAATCGAAAAAAACATGGAGTTTCCTTCCATGATGCGGCAACCGTATTCGCTGACCCGCTCGCAATTACATTTTCCGATCCAGATCATTCTGTGGGGGAGCATAGATTCCTGACTTTTGGACATTCAAAGATGAACCATCTTCTTGTTGTCGTGCACACAGAACGGCACAGCAAGACAAGAATAATAAGCGCACGGCGCGCAACAAGATATGAAAGGACGATATATGAAAACGGCTAAAAAAGAAGAAATGAGAAAAGAATATCGGAGGGAAGACCTTGGCGTCGGCGTTCGAGGTAAATACTATCACGAGTATAAGAAGGGTACGAATCTCGTGCTCCTGAGCCCGGACGTAGCGGCGGCCTTTCCCGATGATAATTCTGTTAACGATGCACTGCGAAGCCTGATGAAAGTGGCGAAGCAGACCCTTGGCCCAACCAGGCGCTCAACACGGACCGCCAAAAAGCAGGCGGCCGGTTAGCTTCGCATTATTCCGACCCAAGATAAGAGGAAGTAAGACTGTCGCCCTTATATCAACCGGTAAGAGGTTGCTCATGAAAAAAATAAAAGTGTTGGCAATCGCTTTGTTAATGTTTGTTGGCAACATGAATATTTCTATCGCGACAACTGAGGTAGAAACAAAGGAAGAAACACTGAATTACATTCGTGTATTGTTCTCGGATAAAAAAGTAATCGAAACATACCAAAAACTCATTTCCGAAGGATATTCGTGGCAGGACGAATATGCCAATTTTGGTTCAATGGTCGATGAAAAGCATGAAAGTTTTTACGGGCAAGTTCAGATAGTGATGGAGAAAGACAAAGGGGCGAAACGTAACAAGGTTGGCGAGAGGAGAGTGCTGGTTGTTGATTTTCTTTGGAGTAGAATAGGCAATAAAATAGAAAATATTAAAGTCGGAACGTATTCACAATAGTACCAAAGATAGTATAGATGAAGATAAAACGGTCTATCTTCTGCCTGATATTACACCTGATGACGACCAAGAGGCACTGATTCGGGAATTCTATGAGCGTCTTTTTGAAGAACAGCTGAGTGATTGGTGCACTGATGAGTATTCCTGGCCATCGAAACGGGACGTAAAGATGTTCAAAGAGTGGTTCGATATAGAATTTCACACCGTTGTTCTTGACCTTGCAGGTGAACCATTGGAGGATGATGAAATAGAGCCGCAATAGGAACGGGTAGGCATATAATTTCTGACAAGCTGATTTCAACCTGCGGGGCTGTGCCATGGAGCCCCATCCCGGCGCGAAAACTACGCGCCGGGAGAACCAGGGGCTTGAAACCGACCCGGAAAAACGGGCGGCTCAGCCCCGCATTCTCATCATGCTTGAACAACCCGGCTTGAAGCGAAGTTATCCGTTTTGATCCGTGTCCACCCCATTAGACCCCGTCAGATCGGTTCTAACGGGGTAAATCCGTGGCCAAATGTTCTTAAAGGTGGATTTCCCATGACCGACCAGCCCCTCACCATCCGCTCCTGGCCGAAGGCGATCCTGCACATCGACGCCGACGCCTTTTTTGCCTCCTGCGAGCAGGCGGTCCGTCCCGAGCTTCGCGGCAGGCCCGTGATCACCGGCAAGGAGCGAGGCATCGTGGCCGCGGCGAGCTACGAGGCCAAGGCCCGGGGCGTGGAGCGGGGCATGCGGCTCTTCGAGGCGAAGAAGGTCTGTCCCGACGCGGTCATTCTTCCCTCGGACTACGAGACCTACAGCCTTTTTTCGATGCGCATGTTCGAGATCTTCAGGCGCTTCTCGCCCGACGTGGAGGAGTACTCCATCGACGAGGCCTTCGTGGACCTTACGGGCCTGCGGCGGAGCTTCCACGGGCCCTACTGGATGATCGCGCAGCGGATTCAGGAGACGGTGGCGCAGGAACTGGGGATCACTGTGTCCGCGGGTCTGAGCCTTTCGAAGGTGCTGGCCAAGATCGGTTCGAAGCACCGCAAGCCCCACGGCCTCACGGTCATTCCCGGCCGGGAGGTCCATGTCTATCTCAGGGACCTTCCGGTGGAGAAGGTCTGGGGCATCGGGCCGAACACCACGGCCTTTCTCCGGAAGTTCGGCGTTGTCACGGCCCTCGACCTGGCCCGGAAGGACGAGAAGTTCATCGAACAACATCTCTCCAAGCCATTTCGCGAGATATGGAACGAGTTGAACGGCCGGAGCATGTATCCCGTGGTGACGGAGCCGAAGAACAGCTACCAGTCCATCAGCAAGGCGCGGACCTTCACCCCGCCGTCGAACGACGAGGCTTTTGTCTTTGCCCAGCTTGCGAAGAACCTGGAGAATGCCTGCATCAAGGCGCGGCGCTATCAGCTTGCGGCGGCGCGGCTTGTCGTGTTCCTCAGGCGCCAGGATTTTCAGGACCGGGGCGTGGAGATCAGGCTGAGCCGCCCCACCTCCTATCCCGCCGAGCTTTTCGAGCCGTTGCGGCAAGGCTTCCGGCAGCTCTACGCGCCGGCCGACCTCTACCGCCAGACCGGCGTGGTGCTCGGAGGCCTGGTGCCCGAGGGTTCTGTTCAGTACACGCTCTTCGATGATACGGCGAAGATCGAGAAGATGGCCAGGGTCTACGGCGCGGTGGATGAGCTGTCCCGGAAGTTCGGCAAGCATGCCATTCAGCACGCGGCGAGCCTGCCGGCCAAGCTGCAGGCCCGGCACGAGGGCGAGCGGGGAGATGTTCCGGAACGGAAGGCGCAGCTCTTTCGCGGTGAGAACAGCAGGCAGCGTCTGGGTCTGCCGCTGTTGCGGGTGAAGGTGTAAACCTGAAAAAAGCTTTTTTGACGCGGATAAAATCTGGAATGGCGGATAAGGACAGAAAAAAATGTTTTTTATATTGAAAAAGAATCGTCTTTGAGGTGAAAACGCTTTCTGCATAAATTCTGGAGTGAGCGCATTCCCCGTCACGCCAAGGCGGGACTGCGGGGAGCTTCAATGCCTGGTTTTATCTGCGGGAATCTGCGTCCAACGGCCGTTTTTAGGATAAAAGATATGTATCGCAGCCTGGCAGGGCGGAAAATTAAAACGCCGGAGGGAAAGCCCCTCCGGCGTGATGTATTCACAGTAGGTATGATCGACAAGCCTCGACAGCCGGTCTGAACCAGCGAAGGACGCCTTTTATTTCCAGCGGTTTCCGCCACCGCCGCCGCCGCGGTTGTCCCGGTCCCTGCCGCCGCCACCGCCACCGCCGAAGCCGCCGGACCTGCCACCGCGATCGCTTCGTTCGCGCTGCGGCCTCGCTTCGTTAACGGTGATCGCCCGCGAATCATGCGTTGTGCCGTTCAGCGACGCGATCGCCTTCTCGCCTTCATCATCATTCGTCATTTCCACGAAGCCGAACCCTTTTGAGCGGCCCGTGGCAGCATCGGTGATGATCTTGACGGACGCCACTTCTCCGAAAGGCGTGAATAATTCCTTTATTCCGTCTTCCGTTGCCGAATACGATAAATTCCCCACGTAAAGCCTTTTTGCCATGATCTCCTCCGCGCCTGTGCGCTCTTGTTTCGGTGAAACTCCGCCTGGTGATGTATCAGAGTTTTACGACGTTAACTGCCTGAAGACCCTTGGGACCCTGTTCGAGGTCGAAGCTCACGGAATCACCCTCTGCCAGAGACTTGAAGCCCTCGCCCTTGATCGACGAAAAGTGAACGAATACGTCCTTTGCTTCGTCGGTCGTGATGAATCCAAATCCTTTTGAATCATTGAACCATTTTACCGTACCATTCGGCATCTGTGAAACTCCTCCTTGAGATGAATATGCTGCTTTGCTACGAAGCAATACAGCGGAAAAAGCGCAAATCATGAGAAGGCTGCATATTATTTCATGCAATCCCTCTCCATAAGCACAGTTCCTTTTATTTGTTTCTAATAGTATGCGCCTTTTTAAGAAATGTCAATCCGAAATTTTACCATTTCATTGAGGGGTTAGGCGCTCAGGATACGTTCCGCAGCCTGGCCCGTTGGCGTAATTCGACAGCGCCTGTGAGTCAGTCATGCCTGAGGGCGCGCATGCCCTTTGCGGCTTGGAAGCGCTTCTGCGTACCAGCTAGGTATAGGGTACAGAGGTATTCCGGAACGTAGCCGGAGAAAAGGTTTCTGGGAGTCCAGGCTGTCCATCGGGTCAGGGAACTCCAAAAAAACCTTGCAACCTCTTAAAAAATAAACTATAATCCAAAATCCCATTCTGGTGGTTATATGCTATGTCCACGCCTGATCTTCAGGACCTCCGCAAAAAGATAGACGAACTGGATGACAAGCTGCTCGAGCTGCTGAATGAGCGGGCGGGGATCGTCGTCGCGGTCGGCACTATCAAGAAGAAAGAGAAGCTGGATTTTCATTCCCCGGGGCGGGAGAGGGAGATCCTTGAGCGCCTTACATCGCGCAATCAGGGGCCTTTTCCCCAGGAAGCGCTCCGGGCGGTTTACCGCGAGATACTGTCTTCATCCCTCTCTCTGGAGCGGCCTATCAAGGTGGCCTATCTGGGCCCGCGCGCTACGTTCACGCATATGGCCGGCATGCAGCAGTTCGGACTGGCGGCCCAGTACGTGCCTGTCGAGACCATCCGTGACATCTTCAGCGAAGTAGATCGCGGCCGCGCCGATTACGGCGTCGTCCCCATAGAGAACTCCACCGAGGGGGTGGTGAACTATACCCTCGACATGTTCATCGACTCGGACCTTCAGGTCTATGCCGAGATCATGCTTGAGGTGTCGCAAAACCTCATGAACCGTTCGGGAAAATTGGAGGACATCAGGAAAATCTACACGCACCCCCAGGTGCCGGGACAGTGCCGGCAGTGGCTCGAGAAAAATGCATCCGGCATCCCCATATTCGATGCGCCGAGCACCGCCCGGGCCGCGGAGATGGCCAAGGATGATCCCGAAGCGGGCGCCATTGCCAGCGAGATGGCGGCCATGCTCTACGGCCTTCAGATCGTTGCCCGGAAGATCGAGGACAATCCGCACAACGTTACCCGTTTTCTCGTCGTCGCAAAACGGTCGCCGGGCAGGACGGGAAAAGACAAAACCTCCATCATGTTCTCCATCAAGGACCGTGTTGGCGCGCTGCATGCGATGCTCCAGCCCTTTGTTGATGCAGGGATCAACCTCAACCGTCTCGATGCGCGGCCCTCGGGCCGGAAGGTCTGGGATTACGTATTTTTTCTCGATTTGGAGGGGCATATCGAGGAAGAAAAAGTCGCCAAGGCCATCGGCGAGCTGAGAGCTGAGTGTCTGTTCCTGAAGGTGCTCGGGTCCTATTCGAAGAGCCACTAGCATCGATTGCAGGGTGCTGCGTCTGGAATTCGGCACTGCAGCATCAACATTTCCACACACGCTTACCGCGCCTATCGCTTGTGATTGGTTTTATCACCTGGATAGTTTCACTAGCATGAGAAATTAAGAGAGACCGGGAGTCTACTGAAAAGCCATGATTGTTTCCGAAAATATCAAGAGTATTAATCCCTACGTTCCTGGAAAGCCGATCGAGGAACTGGAGCGCGAGCTGGGCATCAGCGGGAGCATAAAGCTCGCATCGAATGAGAATCCGCTCGGGCCGTCGTCCAAGGCAGTTGCTGCGGCCAAAAAGGCGCTGGAAGGGCTGAATCGTTATCCCGACGGCAGCGGCTTTTATCTTGCAAAGGCCCTCGCCACCCGGTACGGAGTGGAGATCGGCCAGATCATCCTGGGCAACGGGTCGAACGAACTGATCGAACTGGCGGTGCGCACCTTTGTGCAGCCCGGCGACGAGGTCGTATCGGCTGTTCCTTCCTTTGTCGTGTACAAAATGATCGTCCAGGCTGCGGGCGGCACGAACATCATCGTGCCTTGCCGGGAATACACCCACGATCTCGACGCCATGGCTGAACGGATCACACCGCGCACCAGGATCGTTTTCATCGCGAATCCGAACAATCCCACGGGGACCATGAACACGAAGGCCGAGTTGGACCGGTTCATGGGCAGGGTGCCGGACCATGTACTCGTGGCCCTTGACGAAGCCTACGGTGAGTACGTGACGAGAGTCGACTATCCCGACGCCCTGGATTATCTGAGAGAGGGCAATAACGTGCTCGCGCTCCGCACCTTTTCGAAGATCTACGGCCTTGCGGGGCTTCGTATCGGCTACGGCATCACCACTGCCGAGATCGCCGGTCTGTTGAACAACGTGAGGCAGCCATTCAATACGAACTCCCTCGGCCAGGCAGCCGCCCTTGCGGCCCTGGCGGACCGAAAGCACGTGGAGAGATCGATCGCCGTTAACAACGAAGGCAAAAAGTATCTGTACCAGGCCTTCGAGCAGCTCGGCGTCTCCTATGTCCCCACGGAAACCAATTTCATTTTTTTTGAGACGGGCCGCGATTGCGGCGACATCTATGACACGCTCCTGCGAAAGGGCGTTATCATCCGTCCCATGGGAGGGAAGCGCCTTCGCGTTACCATCGGGCTCGACGAAGAGAACAAACGGTTCATTGCGGAGCTCGATGCGGCGCTGAAGAGCTGATGGTCGTCCGCAGGCGCTGTGTGGTGGACCGTCAGTTTGCAGAGGGACGCATGCCGGAGAGAGAACATTTATGATCATCGTTCTGAAGCCAGATACCACCCGGGAGCAGATGGATCATATCATCGAGAAGCTCACGGGGCTCGGGTTGAAGGCGCACGTGTCGGCCGGAACAGAGCGCACCGTTATCGGGGCCATCGGCGATGAACGTATTCTGCGGACCATTCCCCTCGAGGCTTTTCCTGGCGTAGAAAAGGTATTGCCCATCCTGAAACCCTTCAAGCTTGCGAGCCGGGATTTCAAACAGGAGAATTCGGTCATCCGTATCGGGGGGGCGGAGATCGGCGGAAGGAAGCTGGTCGTCATGGCGGGACCCTGCGCCGTGGAGAGCAGAGAGCAGCTGCTGGAGATCGCCGGGGAAGTGAAAGGAGCGGGGGCCGCCTTCATTCGCGGAGGGGCATTCAAACCGCGCACCTCGCCCTACAGTTTTCAGGGGTTGGAAGAGGAGGGCCTCAAGTACCTCGCCGAGGCCCGGCAGAAAACAGGCCTTCCCGTTGTCACCGAGGTGATGGATCCCCGGGACATTGAGCTGATCGTGAAGTATGCAGATGTGCTGCAGATAGGCGCCCGGAACATGCAGAATTTTCGTCTCTTGAAGGAAGTGGGAACCTATCGGAAGCCGGTGCTGCTGAAACGCGGCATCTCGGCCACGATCAAGGAATGGCTGATGTCGGCCGAGTACATCATGTCGGAAGGGAATCATGACGTGATACTGTGCGAACGGGGCATACGCACCTATGAAACGGAAACGCGAAACACGCTCGATCTTTCGGCTGTGCCGGTGCTGAAGCAGCTCACCCATCTTCCGGTAATCGTTGACCCAAGCCATGCCGTGGGTAAATGGGAACTGGTGCCGCCCATGGCCAGAGCGGCCGTAGCCGCGGGAGCGGACGGACTGCTCATCGAGGTGCACTCAAATCCTGAAGAAGCGCTTTGCGACGGCGAGCAGTCGCTCAAGCCCAAGATGTTCCGCCAGCTGATGAGCGAAATGCGGGTGATCGCGCAGGCCGTAGGGAGAGATCTCTAGGGTAGAATTCCCCATTTCAATGATCCTAGAAACGGCAGTTGGCCGCAGATTCACCCCGTTAGAAATAAGAATCTGCTAACGGGGTAAACGCAGATTTTTGCAGATTAAACCAGGCATTCGGACAGAAAGGGCATTCACCCCAAAGGGGATTCTTTTTCAACAGCAATTTTTTTGTCTGTTTTTATCTGATCTTATCGGATGTTATCCGCGTCCAAATGTTCTTTTCAGGATGATCGAAAGTGTTTTGGATTTTGGTTGTTGAAAAATTTTGTCGTTTGATTCTTGGACCCTGGAATATATAAAAAAGCTATGATCCATTTTAACAATGTTACCATTATCGGCGTCGGTCTGATCGGCGGCTCTCTGGCCCGGGTCATGAAAACGGGGAAGCTTGCGGGAACCATCACGGGCGCTGGCAGGAGCAAAGCCACCCTGGAAGAGGCGCTTGGGCTGGGAGTGGTCGACCGGATCGCCGAAAATCTGGGTGAGGCTGTCGAGGGCGCCGACCTGGTGGTCCTCGCAACGCCCGTGGCAACCTTCGAAGCGATCGCCCGTGAGATCGGCCCGCGCATGAAAGAGGGCGCCATCGTCACCGATGTAGGAAGCGTAAAGGGCAGGTTCGTTAAAGCGCTCGAGAAGCTGTTGCCGAAAAACATCCGCTATGTTCCCGGTCATCCCATAGCTGGCAAGGAGAAGTCGGGCGTCTCCGAATCTACGGAAGTGCTGTTCCAGGGGGCGCGGTGGATCCTGACGCCTACGGAGCGGACCGATCCCGAAGCGCTTGCAGCGGTGGAAACGCTGTGCCGGGCGGCAGGTGCGCAGGTGCGGCGCATGGATGCTGATCTGCACGATCGGGTCTTTGCTGCTGTTAGCCACCTTCCGCATGTGGCGGCCTATGCCATGGTCTGCACTGTGGCCGAACTGAACACGGGCAGCGAAGAATACATTGATTTTTCCGGCGGAGGGTTCAGGGACTTCACGCGCATCGCGGCCAGTTCTCCCGAAATGTGGCGGGATATTTGCCTTCTGAACGGGAATAACATCATCGAAATGATCGATCGGTACCAGTTCTCGTTGAATATGATGAAGCGCGCCATTCGAACGAAGGACAGCAACAAGCTTGAAGGGCTGTTCCGGTCGGCCAGCGACGTACGGAAGGGATTGAAGTGACGTCCTGAGGCCGTTGCCGTTCGGCGCGGCGGGATGATTGGAAACCATGGCTGACCTTCTCATACAACCTTCGCGCGGCCTTCACGGAGCGATCACCACACCCGGAGACAAGTCCCTGTCCCACCGTGCCGTGATGTTCGCGGCCATAGCCGAAGGTACCACGGAGATATCCGGTTTTCTTACTGCCGAGGACACGCTGAACACGGCCAAGGCCGTGCAGCAGCTCGGGATCACCGTCGAGGGACTCGGCACGGACCGCATGCTGGTGCACGGCAAGGGGCTGGACGGCCTGTCTGAGCCTGCCGGCGTGCTCGACCTGGGCAACTCGGGAACAGGCATGCGGCTGCTGGCCGGTCTTTTGGCCGGGCAGAATTTTTTTTCCGTCCTGACGGGCGATCAGTATCTGAGAAAGCGCCCCATGGCGCGCATTGTGGAGCCCCTTCGCCGGATGGGATCCATGATCGACGGCCGCAGCAATGGGAAGCTCGCGCCGCTGGCGATCCGGGGCGGGGGGGCGGCGCTGAAGGCAGTCGAATTCGCTTCCCCGGTGGCGAGCGCCCAGGTGAAATCAGCACTGCTGCTGTGCGGTCTCTATGCCGACGGCGTAACCACGGTGAGCGAGCCGCACAAATCGCGTGACCATACGGAGCGTATGCTTCGTTATTTCGGCGCTGACGTGGCCGAATCAGGGCTCTCTGTGAGCGTGCGCGGGAGGCGTCCCCTCACGGCAGGCGGTCCGGTCGTCATTCCAGCTGATATCTCTTCGGCAGCTTTCTTCATGGTAGCCGCCGCCGTGGTCCCCGGCTCTGATCTCCTGATCACGAACGTGGGTGTCAACCCGACGCGCACGGGAATCATCGATATTCTCCTCCAGATGGGAGCGGACATAACGCTCGAAAAAGAGCGCGATCAGGCAGGGGAACCCGTGGCCGATGTGCGGATCAGGCACCGGCCGCTCAAATCCGTTCAGATCAGCGGCGGTGTAGTACCTCGGGCCATCGACGAGATCCCCGTGCTGAGCGTTGCTGCGGCATATGCGGCCGGTACGACTGTGATCCGCGATGCCGCTGAGCTCAGGGTAAAGGAATCCGACCGCATAGCGACGATTGCCGCGGAACTGCGGAAGATGGGTGTGCAGATCAAAGAGCATTCCGACGGGATGGAGATAACGGGCGGCAGCGCCCTTACAGGCACCCGGTGCGAGAGCCACGGCGACCACCGCATCGCCATGTCTCTTGCCGTGGCCGGGCTGGCGGCGCGGGGAGAGACAACCATCGCCGGCAAGGAGTGGATCGATACGTCCTTTCCGGGATTCGAAGGGTTGCTGAGGAAAACGGCTTCATGACTCTCGGCAGCCGCTTCTTCCGGATCGGCTCAAAACAACTCCAGAAACGCGAGGTGGATGCATGAAGGCCGTCAATATACTAGTGATCCTGTTCGTTGCAGTGATTGCGGCGCCCCTGTCCTGGGCGGCCGATGAGAAGCCGGTCTTCGGCCCGAAGACCTATGAGGTTCGGGAGAGGTTCGGGCTGGAAAACCGCTCCAGCGATGTCGTCAAGGTCCGTGAAGGCAGATATATGCTGAAGCTCCAGAACGGGACTGTTCCGCTCGAGCGGCCGGACTTTCTGGAGGTCATGGTGAACGGCGAAAAGGTCCTGCAGGAGAACCCCTATCTGCACGCGGTGATCGCCTGCTATGTAACGCTGAAGAAAGAGAATACGCTGACGGTCATGGTGCGGGACGCGAAACCGTCGGGCATGCGCAGGCCCGCGCCGACCCCGAAATCCCTGCTGCTTACGGTGACGCCGGCGCGTCTTGCCGATTTCGCAGGCGCCTATGGCGCAGCATCAGGGAACGACCTGCAGGTTCTGCTGAAAAGCATCCTAAGCATCAGGGACCCCGAAGCGCGCTCCCGTGCCGAGGAAGGGGCGAACCTGCGGAATGATCTCACTCATCGAACAACATCGCTCGGAAAGCTGGCTGCTTTGAAAGAGCGCACGGCCCGGGATTTCCTGCTGTTCCTGTATACGGACATGTCCGGACAACCCGAGGTCAGGGCCGAGGCCGCGACAGCGCTCGGCGTTCTGGGAGACAACACGGTCATACCAACGCTGATGCGCGAGATCGTGAACCCGAACGACCTGATCCGGACAGCCACGGCGCGGGCGCTTTCCCTCTATCCGGAAGAGGAAACCGCCGGACCGCTCACGCGGACCTTGACGGCCCTGGACTCCATGAGAATGGGGGCGCTCATCCGGTCTCTCACGGCGGCAGGATGGAAACCGGTAGGTGTTGTCCTGCAGCTTGCCGACTCATCTGATCCTTATGTGGTCGGCATTGCCGTGGAGATCCTGGGCGGCCTGCAGGAATCGCGGGCCACGGACCGCTTGCTGGCGCTTTTCGCAGATCCCGGCAGTCGTGATCTGCGACCGATCATCTCCGCGCTCGGACAGTCCAGGGATCTGCGAGCCCTTGATCCGCTCCTGAAGCTTGCGGCCGATCCGAAGCGTCGCGCAGGAAAAGAAGCGGTCGTCGGTGAAGCGCTGGCCGATCTTGGCGATCAGCGGGGGGCTGCAGGAATCACCGAGATGATCAGGAAAAGCCCGTCCGATGCGGTGACTTCGCAGTTAAAGGCTTCGTGCAGAAAACTGACGGGCAGGGAATGCCGGTAGGATAGGAGCGTGAAGCAGCGAGGCTGCAGACATTATGATCAAACGAGCACAGGGGCCGGTCATAGCCATTGATGGGCCCTCAGGGGCGGGGAAGAGCACGATCGCTAAGCTGCTGGCCCGCCGTCTGAAATATGCCTATATCGACACGGGCGCCATGTACCGTGCCATCGGTTGGAAGGCAACGCGCGAGGGGATCGACCTTGCCGACGAACATGCCCTGGCGGAGCTGGTCAGCAGGACCAAGGTGACCTTCAATGGAGGCAGCGCTGATCCGAAGGTTTCTGTGGACGGCAGGGACGTGAGCGGAGAGATCCGTACGCCTGAAATGGGCATGGCCGCGTCTGCAGTCTCACGGTCTAAGACCGTGCGCGCCCGCCTGCTGGAACTGCAGCGGGAACTCGGGGCGGATGGAGGCGTGGTGATGGACGGGCGGGACATCGGCACGGTGGTCTTTCCCGACGCAGAGGTAAAGTTCTATCTCGACGCTACCGCGGAAGAGCGGGGCCGAAGACGCTACCAGGAACTGAAAGAGAAGGGACTGGACGTTGAACTCGCCCGTATCACCGGAGAGATTGCGATGCGCGACCTGCAGGACAGCCGGCGCGATATCGCCCCCCTTCGGAAGGCCGATGATGCGATCCTTATCGATTCGAGCAGGCTGACGGTCGAGGAAGTGCTTGAGCGAATGCTCGGTGAGATAGGATCAAGAAGGGCCGGCAGGGTATGAAGATCATTCTGGCGGAAAAAGCCGGATTCTGTTTCGGCGTCAAACGGGCCATCGAGACGGCCTTCAAGGCGGCATCGAAAGGCAGGGTCTATTGCCTGGGGCCGCTCATTCATAATCCCCAGGAGGTCGATCGGCTCCGGCGGGAAGGGGTCGAGACCGTTGAGAGCCTTGACGTCCTGTCAACGGGCGATGCCGTCATTATCCGCTCCCATGGCGTGCCTCCCTCCGTCCTTGCCAGGGCGCGGGACAAGGGTCTCACGATCATAGATCTGACCTGCCCCTTTGTGGGCAAGGCCCAGCGGCATGCGGCTTTGCTGCGCGAAGAGGGGTATCAGGTCGTGGTAGTGGGGGAGAAGAAGCATCCCGAAGTGCACAGCATTCTGGGTCATGCCGGACCCGATGCCCTGGTCGTGGAGACTCCTGAGGCGGTAGCGGGTACGCAGTTTCAGCAGCGGATCGGCGTGGTGGCCCAGACCACACAGGCATATAGCAATTTTTCCGGAGTTGTGCTAAAATTACTTGAACTTTCAAAGGAATTGAAGATATTCAACACCATCTGCACCTCAACGGCTGAACGGCAGGAATCAACGCAAACCCTTGCCGGGAAGGTTGACGTCATGATCGTGGTGGGCGGTAGGAACAGCGCCAACACGACGCGTCTTGTTTCCCTGTGCCGCGAGGAAGGCAAGCAGACCTATCACATCGAAACGGCCGATGAGATACAATCGGACTGGGTGAAGGACGCAGGGACGGTGGGCATCACTGCAGGCGCATCCACACCCGACTGGATCATCGATGATGTGCTCAGAAGGCTGCAGGCAGAGAACACCGGGCAGTAGCGCGACCTTTGATCTAAACCACGGGGGAGGGGAATCCTTTTCATGATCGACAAGGAACAAGACTTCGAATACGAAGGCGAAGAAAGGACCGGCGAGCAGGGGCAGAATGAGTTCGAAAACCTGTATAACCAGTCCTTGAAAAGTTTCAAACAAGGGTCGGTCGTGAAAGGTACGATTGCGCAGGTTCTGGCCGGTTCGGTGATGGTCGACGTGGGCTACAAGTCCGACGGTATGATTCCTGTTGATCAGTTCACGGCTGATGAGCTTGCCAGCCTTCAGCCCGGTGATGAGATCGAGGTCTTTCTTGAATCGGGTGAGGACTCCCACGGAAATCTGAGGCTGTCCCGGGAAAAAGCGAAGCGGATGCAGGCCTGGGACCATTTGAACAATGCCTACCAGAGCGGTTCTCCGATCAAGAGCAAAGTCCTCGCGAAGGTCAAGGGCGGGCTGTCCGTCGATATCGGCGTGAGCGCCTTTCTGCCCGGTTCGCAGATCGATATGCGGCCCCTGCGGAACCTGGACCAGTATCTCGGCAAAGTCCTTGATGTGAAGATAATCAAGATGAACCCCGGCAGGGGGAATATCGTCGTCTCCCGCAGGGCCATCCTGGAACAGCAGAGCGCTTCGCAGAAAGAGGAGACGCTGGCGAAATTGGCCGACGGACAGACCGTGAAGGGCATTGTCAAGAACATCACGGATTATGGTGCATTCATAGATCTGGGCGGCATCGACGGCCTGCTGCACATCACCGACATGTCCTGGGGGCGGATCGGCCATCCCTCGGACCTGCTCAGCACGGGTCAGTCCATCGACGTAGTGGTGTTGAAATTTGATACCGAGCGGCAGAAGGTCTCACTGGGTCTTAAGCAGCAGACGGAAGACCCCTGGCTCCGGGTGGCAGATCGTTTTCCCGTCAACGGGCGGGTGCGCGGCAAAGTCGTGAATCTTGCCGAGTACGGCGCTTTTATCGAGCTCGAGCCCGGCGTGGAGGGGCTCGTGCATGTCTCGGAAATGTCCTGGACCCAGAAGGTCAAGCATCCCTCCAGAGTCGTGTCCCTGGACGACGAGATCGAGGTGCAGGTGTTGTCCGTGGACCCGTCGGCCAAGCGCATCTCACTCGGGATGAAGCAGGTGGAGCCCAATCCGTGGCAGACCATCGCCGACCGCTATCCTGCAGGGACGGTCGTGGAGGGCAAGATCAAGACGATCACCGATTTCGGCGCTTTCGTCGGGATCGAAGAGGGCATCGACGGCTTGATCCATGTGTCTGACCTGTCCTGGACCAGGCACATCAAGCATCCTTCGGAGTTGCTGAAAAAGGGCCAGACTGTGAAGTCTATGGTGCTGAACATCGACGCTCAGAAGGAGCGCATCTCCCTGGGACTGAAGCAGCTCGATGCCGATCCCTGGGATAAGGGGATACCCGAACGCTATGCCATGGGCAGGGACGAGACGGTGAAAGTCGTCAAAGCCGCCGAATTCGGGCTCTTCGTCGGACTTGAGTTCGGCATCGAGGGCCTGATCCCCGCCTCGGAGATCCCGCGGGAATCAGAGGGGATCAAGGAAGGCGACGAAGTGACGGCCCGGGTGATCAAGGTGGACAGGGGAGAGCGAAAGGTCGCGCTCTCGATCAAGGCGCTTGTGAAGGGGAAGGACCGCGAGAGTGTGAAGGACTACCTGGGACAGCAGGACAAGTTCGATACCACTATCGGTGCGCTTCTGAAAGGCAGGAACTGAAACCCCTATG
>Ga0209212_1001063_pt1 | contig 47100 bp, 46 predicted proteins | sample RifGroC2_FD_183996 | JGI IMG/M metagenome (GOLD analysis project Ga0209212, IMG submission 183996) | Groundwater microbial communities from Rifle, Colorado, USA - Groundwater C2 (SPAdes) (version 2) | ecosystem: Environmental > Aquatic > Deep subsurface > Groundwater | place: Rifle, Colorado... | reverse complement strand
TAGAAGGGGTGGTTGAGTATTTAGTATTAAAGGAGAGTATCTGCTGATTGAATGTCGGAGAAGAAAAGGATTGAATCTGGCCAATATAGACTGAAAAACTTTTTACACCCTGAGGTATCTTAATCTCCTTTGCAATCTCCATGTTTATATCGGAGAAGATTTCACCATCAAGATAAAATGTATTTGCACCTGACAGGGCAGGGATAAGGAATAGAATTAAGAGTGTAAGTTTTATTATTATTTTCATTGTCTTAAAATGGTTTCAAGCTTTTTAGGGCTGGAAATTTATTAAGCCTCTGATATAAAATTTTCTTAAAATCTTCCAATTTTTCTTCGGTCTCTGCCTCAAATCGGACAACAAGGACAGGCTGTGTATTGGATGCCCTTATGAGCCCCCATCCGCCGTTAAAAATAACCCTCGCACCATCAATATCTATCACATCATACTCCTTTTTAAAATCGGCGGTAATATTTTTTACTATCTCAAATTTTTCTTCATCAGGGCAGTCAACCCTTATCTCAGGGGTTGTAAAGGTCTTAGGCACATCCGAGAGCATCTCAGTTATTTTCTGATTTGTATTTGAGAGTATCAATAGGAGTCTTAAGGATGCGTATATGGCATCGTCAAAGCCGAAGTATCCATCCTTAAAAAATATATGACCGCTCATCTCCCCGCCAAACTCTGCATTCTCTTTTAACATCTTATCTTTTATTAGTGAATGTCCTGCCGCCCACATAATCGGGATTCCGCCATGCTTTTTAATATCATTTCCGAGGTTTTGTGAGCATTTTACCTCAAATACTACTTTTGCCCCTTTCTTTCTCTTCAATATATCTCTCGCAAATATAATCATCAACTGGTCGCCCCAGATAATATTACCATCATTGTCCACAACCCCGATTCTGTCAGCGTCTCCGTCATATCCTATGCCCACATCTGCCTTTTCACTTTTTACCTTTTTTATTAAATCAGTCAGATTTTTTACTACAGTCGGGTCAGGGAAGTGATTCGGGAAATTCCCATCAAGGTTGCAGTAAAGCTCAGTTACTTCACAGCCCAAATCACGCAAAAGTTTCGGTGCTATAAGCCCTGATGTCCCATTGCCGCCATCAAGGACAACCTTAAGTTTCTTATTGAGTTTTATCTTGGATTTAACCATCTCAAGATATGGCGTAATTATGTCATACTCTTTTAAAGTCCCTTTTCCCTGAGAAAGTTTTCCACTTTCAATTATCTCCCTTACATGCTGGATTTCCTTTCCATGAATCGTGGTCTTACCCACGCAGAGCTTAAAGCCGTTAAATTCAGGAGGATTATGGCTTCCTGTAATCTGAACACCACCGTCAACAGGAAGATGAAATAATGAAAAATATAAAAGAGGAGTTGGTATCAGTCCGCAGTCTGTTACATCAATGCCTGTGGAGAGGATTCCATCAACGATAGCGTCCCTGAAATCTTTTGAACTCAAGCGATTATCTCTGCCAACAGTAACATGCCTCTTGCCGAGATTCCTCATCATTGTCCCGTATCCCCTGCCTATCTCCCTTACAACATCAGGTGTAAGGTCTTTCCCGACCATTCCTCTTATATCGTATTCTCTAAAAATTAAAGGATTCATTTATACCTCCTCCGTTAATAAGCAAAACCTAATTTCATATTCTTTATAAATTATATGCAATACTATATTTCAGCAACATAATAACCGATGCAAGGTTATTATATTGCTTATCCTCACCATTTTCAAGGAGTTTGCGATTCTTGTTAATCAAGAACCATGTAGCAAGCTACAGGGTTCTTGATTACTATGTAGACAGTAATTCTATATTTAGATTTATTGAGAAAAGAGGCAGTATCTGGAGTAAGCATCACTTAAAGACTGATGAGGTAGACCCACAGTGGAAGAAGATAATGAGAGAATGTCGTGTTCAGGTAAGCTATACTTTATCACCGCAGGCTAAAGGGAAGATAGAAAGACCATATAGATGGCTTCAAGATAGGATTGTAAGGACTTGTGCCAGAGAGAATATACGGGAAGACAGAAGGAGCAAGAGAGGTATTGTTTCATGAAGTAAAACGCTACAATGAGCATCAGGTTCATAGTATTACCAAAGAAGTACCTGTAATAAGACTTGAAAAAGCGATAAGGGAAGGGAAATCCCTGTTTCGTCCCTTCAAAGTGCCTTCTCCTTATGAGTCAACAAAGGATATTTTTTGTATCAGAGAAGAAAGGACGACCGATGCTTACAGGAAAGTATCCATTGACGGAATTGAACTGAGAGTGCCGGGTGTAGACCCTTATGAAAAGGTTGAACTGGGAATGATTCCTGATAAAGAAACAGGACTGACAGAGATTCGATTCTGGCACAAAGGTAAACTGCTTGGAACTCAAAAAATCAAAAGCAAAGACCTGAAAAGGATGCATTTATGAGTGCGGTTTTAATTTTTAGCTAACAGTGTTAATTGTGTTTACACCTGATTTTGCTGTATAATCTTCTATCATGAGTAATGATATACAGGATAGATTCATAACACCGCAGAAGGAAGATGATGATATCAGTTTTGAAGCAAACCTCCGTCCAAGAACACTTGATGAATATATCGGTCAGGAAAAAATCAAAGAAAATTTAAAGGTCTTTATTCAGGCGACAAAAGAGAGAGCCGAAGCATTAGACCATGTCTTATTTTACGGGCCGCCAGGGCTCGGCAAGACTACTATGGCAAATATAATCGCCTCCGAGCTTGGTGTGAATATAAAAGGGACTTCAGGTCCTGTCATTGAAAGGGCTGGCGACCTCGCTGCCATTCTCACTAATTTAAAAGAGCATGATGTCTTATTTATTGATGAGATACATAGACTCAATCATGTGGTTGAAGAGATTTTATATCCGGCAATGGAGGATTTTAAGCTTGATATTATGATTGGACAGGGGCCAAGCGCCCGTTCAATAAAACTTGACCTGCCCAAATTTACATTGGTCGGTGCAACTACAAGGGCTGGACTACTTACATCACCGCTGAGAGACAGATTTGGTGTAATTCACCGTCTTGATTACTATAAAGAGCATGAGCTTCAGATTATAGTGGAGAGGTCTGCAAAAATATTGAATATCTCTATTGATTCAGAAGGTTCACTGGAGATTGCCCATCGTTCAAGGGGGACACCGAGGATCGCCAACAGGCTCCTCCGCAGGGTCAGGGATTATGCACAGGTCAGGGCTAATGGAAATATCACAAAAAAAGTGGCGGATGAGGCATTAAAGATGCTTGAGGTGGATGAGCTTGGATTTGACAAGATGGATAGAAAACTTCTCCTTACAATTATAGAAAAGTTTAACGGAGGTCCTGTCGGTGTTGAAACACTATCAGCAGCAGTCAGCGAAGAGAAGGATACAATCGAGGATGTCTATGAGCCGTTTCTAATACAGGGAGGCTATATACACAGAACACCACGCGGCAGGGTCGCAACCAAAATCGCCTATGAACACTTCGGCATAAAACCAAGAGACGATTTGCAGGAGAGGTTGTTTTAAGTTTGAAAGCAAATATCTTTAAGATTTAAGATTATACTAAAAAAGTATTCAAACTTTTGACAAATAACACTGACTTAAGTTATTATAAGGCAAATTAAAAATCTATTTTGTGCAGGAAATTTTATAATTTCCTATACCTCCAGAAAGGGGATTTATGGAAAGGACGCTTGCTATAATCAAACCAGATGCTGTGGAAAGGGGATTTACAGGAAAAATCTTTGATAGAATTGAAGGTAACGGCTTAAAAATAATCGCCATTAAGATGATTCATCTGACTAAAAAAGAGGCTGAGGGGTTCTATAAGGTCCATGCCCAAAGACCGTTCTTTCCAAGCCTCACAACCTATATGTCTTTAGGAACTGTAGTAATTGCAGTTCTTGAGGGGAAGGATGCTATAAAGAAGTGGCGTGACCTGATGGGTGCAACAAATCCAAAGGATGCAGCAGCAGGAACAATCAGAAAAGATTTCGCGGTTGATATAGAAAAAAATTCTGTCCACGGCTCGGACTCTCCTGAATCAGCCTCTTACGAAATTCCTTATTTTTTCAGTGGCATAGAAATATTTAGCCACAGACTTACACAGACTTAAAAAGAAAGGGGGGATAAAAATTTGAGATTTGGGATTTGAGATTTGGGATTTGAGATTTGGGATTTTAAATTGGGAGGGCTTAAATATGGAAAAGGGATACGGACAGATTGTATCAGAATCTTTTGTAAAAGCATTAACATGGGGTGTAACATTAGCTGTGGTATCTATATTTTGTTTAAAAATAATGCTCGGGATGGTGAAACAGGATGTAAAGGAGGCAATAGATTTTGCCCAGAAGACCGCAATACAGAGTGCAATGAACACTGTCTTAAGTCATGATATATTTCCAAAAATCAAACAGAATACAAAAGAGGCAATAGAATTTACAGCCATTACAATAGACAACCAGATACTCAGCAAATATCTTTCAGAAAAAGGGAGTGCAAAGAGATAATAAAATCGATTTGCGAACCCAGAGGAAAGTTGCTTTTTTCCTCTGAGTTCGCCATTCTATCCTAACTTTTCAAGGGCTTCCTCAATTCTGCTTAAGCCCCCTTCAATATTTTTCATGGATGTTGCATAAGAGAGTCTCAAATAATCATCTGCACCAAAGGCGGCACCCGGAACTACTGATACCCTTCCCTCTCTGAGAAGGTAATCTGACATATCCAGCGAATTTTTTATTGTATGCCCCTTAAAGCTCTTTCCATAGTAAAATGAAACTTTTGGAAATACATAAAATGCCCCTGCAGGATTAAAACATGACACGCCTCTCATCATCTTGAGCCTTCTTACTATATAGTCTCTCCTTTTCTTAAACTCCTCTCTCATTTTTATAACCTCATCCTGTGACCCGTTAAGTGCATCAACACCTCCATACTGGGCGAATGAGGTCGGATTGGATGTGCTCTGACTCTGAATATTATTCATCGCGGAAATCAGCTCTTTCTGCCCGGCAGCATAACCCAACCTCCATCCTGTCATAGAGTATGCCTTGGATAATCCATTTACCACTACAGTCAGCTCCTTAATCTTCTCATTTAGTGAAGCTATACTTACATGGTGAATATCCGTGTATAATATCTTTTCATATATCTCATCTGAGATTACAAAGATATTATGCCTGACTGCAACCTTTGCAATCTCTTCCAGTGTATCAAGGTCGTATGTGGCTCCTGTGGGATTTGAGGGATAGTTTAGTATTAATGCCCTTGTCCTCTTCGTAATTGCCCTCTCAAATTTTTCTGCAGTGAGTAAAAACCCTTCTTCCTCTGTTGTATTAACAAATACAGGTGTCCCGCCTGATAGAAGCACCATATCAGGATATGATACCCAATATGGGGCAGGTATTATTACCTCCATCCCCTCTTCAAACATTGCCTGAGCAATATTATACAGGGTATGCTTTGCACCACAGGAAACAATAACCTCTTCACGATTATATGCAAGCCTATTATCCCTCTGAAGCTTTGCAATTATGGCATCTTTTAGGGCATTTACGCCTGAGACAGATGTATATTTTGTATATCCCTTTTTCAAGGCATCTATTGCCGCCTTCTTTATATGCTCGGGCGTATCAAAATCGGGCTCCCCTGCACCAAATCCTATAATATCTATCCCCTCTGCCTTCATAGCCGCCGCCCTTTCAGTTATTTCCAATGTCGGGGACGGTTTTATATTGCTTACCCTCTTTGATAGTTTCATAGTTATTTAATCTTTCTGTTTTTAAATTTTCTCTTTAACCCTTCCACAACAGCAGGGGGCACCATGCCCCTTATATCTCCCTTTAGAGATGCAACCTCTTTTAACACCTTTGAACTTAAAAAAGAATACTCTTCACTCGGCATCATGAATACTGTCTCAATATGTGTATCAAGCCTTCTGTTCATAAGGGACATCTGGAGCTCGTGTTCAAAATCCGATACCGCCCTCAAACCTTTTATAATCACATCCGCCTTTTTCTCTTTTACATAATCAATCAGGAGGTTGTCAAAGGGTTCAACCTCAACATTCTTCCAGACCTTAACTGCCTCTCGAATAAAATAGACCCTTTCATCTATATTAAATAAAGGGTTCTTTGCAGGGTTTAATGCCACAGCCACTATCACCTTATCAAATATCCTTAAGCCCCTCTTTATGAGGTCAAGATGACCATTACTTACAGGGTCAAATGTCCCGGGATAAACAGCAGTTCTTTTTTTCATAATAAAAAATTATTTTATATAACCAATGATAAGCAAATATACCATAAAATTTAATGGTTATCATACTTTTTTGTATCATACAATAATGTATGATAAAAGCAAATAAAATGGTCTAATTTCTTGTCCCCTTTTCTCCTTGATTATTTCCGTCTTTCTATGTTAAATTTCTTACGGAGGCAGTTATGCAAACCAAAAATGTCTATGAGAAAAAAATTTTAAAAGTGTTCTTTGCTATATCAACAAATCCAACTATCTTCAAAAAACCCCTCACAAATAAGAAGGCTGTAAAGAAGATTAAGGAGTTTCTGAAATACTTAAACTTAGCCTGTGAGGCCAATACCACTTTCATTCCCATACCCTTGGCTCAATATTTCAGTGGAAGTTTTGGACAGAACTTCGCTTAGATTGTGAAGAAAAGTAAACTTAAATATTGACAAGTTTACTTTTTGGCACTAAAGTAAACAAATATTCAGTTAAGGTTACTTTCCTTACAAGGAAAAGATGGATATAGAGGCATATAAATCAGGTCATTTGGAAAAAGGGTTAAATTACAGTTACTTTGTACCCGCGCCGATTAACCGTCAATGGGAATGGAAAGATCCCCACCTTGGCACATTGCTTGAAAAGGCATCCATCAGTCTGGGCGAACTTAACTCCTTTGCACGTCTCGTCCCCAATATAGACCTGTTTATTCAATTGCATGTTACCAAAGAGGCTGTTATATCAAGCAGAATTGAAGGCACTCAAACCAATATAGATGAGGCATTAATGCCCGAGGAGGAGATAAGCCCTGAAAAGCGGAATGATTGGCTGGAGGTGCGCAATTATTCCGAAGCTATGAAAAGTGCAATAAAAGAATTGGAACATATCCCTCTTTCATCAAGACTGTTATGTAAAACCCATGAGAGACTGCTCTCAGGTGTGAGAGGAGAACATAAAATGCCGGGTGAATTCCGCCGCAGTCAAAACTGGATTGGCGGGGCAAATATGAGTGATGCTGTGTTTATTCCTCCGGCCCATACCTATGTCAATGAATTAATGGGAGACCTTGAGAATTTCCTGCATAATGAAAACATACAAGTCCCGGCACTGATACGCACAGGCATTGCCCATTACCAGTTTGAAACCATACATCCGTTTTTAGACGGCAACGGAAGAATAGGTCGGCTTCTGATTACACTTTATCTGGTAAGCCAAAAAATATTACACCAGCCGTTGCTTTATCTTTCTGTCTTCTTTGAAAAGAACAAAAGCCTGTATTATGACAACCTGACCCGCGTGCGAGAAAAAAACGACCTTGTGCACTGGTTAAAATACTTTTTGACAGGTGTGGACGAAACAGCCCAACAGGCATCCAACACCCTCTCTGATATATTGAAACTGAAGGAGCAGATCGAAAATACGGTGCGTGACGCAGCGGGTAGACGCACCCATTCAGCGATCGTCTTGCTCACCCATCTGTTCAAAGAGCCTTTTATCAATGTTAAGCAGGCAGAGGGAATATGTGACCTGAGCACAAAAGCCGCTAATGATCTGGTAAACATGTTTGTTAAGCAGGGCATCCTGAAGGAGATAAGCGGCAAGACCCGCTATCGCCTCTTCCTCTTTGCCCAATATGTGAATTTATTTAAATGAGAAAATAAAAGTGTAAATGAGTAAAAAGGTTTATAATTCTTTTGGAAAGGGAAAGGTGTCTAACGAATCACTCTATGAGACGGGAGATTACCCATCCGTGAGTTCAATTGTTAGACGAATGGATTGAACAAAATTATAGCAGGGGACATTATGGCAGGAAAAGATAACAATTTTAATGGCTCCGAACGCTGAATTTTGAAAAACTTTTATGCTCGGGCGGGCAAAAAGGAAGGGGGTTGGGGGGAAGGAATTTTTGCCCGCCCTCGCTTGCCCGTCCGAAGCCGAAAGGCGAAGGAGGGCTTTTCCGCCGCCGCCGAATTTCGTATTTCGCGTTGCGAAATGCGCCGCTAAGAGAGATGTTGCCCTTGCCCCAGCCCTCCCGTGCGCGGGCAACGACAAGGAACTCCCTTTTCGATTTACGCTTTTTTAAAATTCAAAATATATTGATGATGATGATTCATTTTGTAAGCATAAGGGTAGCCAAAAGGATATAGCGGTTTGTTATTTTGTACTAATACAACTGCTCCTTCAAAACCAAAACCTACATCTTGCATAAGCCGTATAACATCACCGCTCGCATTCGTCTCTTTTTTATTTACCGTAAAATCACTAATGATAATCGAGCAGTATTTTTTATCTCTCAATTTTTTATAAACTTCCGTCATCGCTTCTTTTAATAATCGCAAAAAATCTTTATATTGCGTTTGATTTCCTAAATCTCGTTTATCGTTGGAGTAATACTCAACACCAAGACGAGAACCATTGCGTACGTCTTTGTCTTTCGAGTCTCTTAACCCACCGCCATTGTGTCTCAAAATATTATGGTATGGCGGCGAGGTTACGCAGTAATCTATTTTCCCCTTAATTTCAGATACTTTCTTAAGCGAATCACCACAAATAACCTGCTGATTTTCCCTCAACTTCAAATCCTGCAAGCGTTTCCGGCTCATCTGACAATATTTTTTGTTTAGATCTATACCTATTCCTTTTCGGTTTTCTCTGGCACTAGCAACTAAGGTTGTCCCGGAGCCACAAAACGGGTCAAGAACAACCATATTTTCTTTAGTAAAAAATCTAATCAATTTTCTTATGTCATTGATTAAAAAGGGCGCTGGATGTTGAAATGCAAACTTATCATCCCCGTTTTTTTCGCTTATCCAAATACTTTTAGTCAGCAATAACCACTCCCTACCAGACAAATCATTAAGGGCGTTACGCTTATCGTATTTTTCTTTTTTTTGTGGCTTCTTTTTTGGCATAATTTTATTTCAAATTATTCAAATCATCTTGTTCGATTGTCTTATCGCCCTTGTATAGATTATAAAAATCCTTCAACGCATCGTAGTGAATCGTTTGCCATTTGTATTTATTATACCCTTCTTGAAACATTGGTTCATTCATTTTTCTTTCAAGCATTTTTTGTCTTTCCTCCGGTATTACTATAAATCTTTTTACTTCATATTTCTCTGGAATATGTGAAGCCCTTTCAATGGCAGATGTAATACTGGTACTATTTTCAACTTCAAAAATGAATTTAATGGAAGAGCCTTCATACCAAAGAATATCTATCATTGCGATTCGGCGAAGTTCATCGCCGGAAAATCCGGCAAGTCCAAGATTCGATTCTGTGCAATACTTTGATAACTTTTCGTTTCTGAAAGTATCGCCCTGTTCTTTACTTCCAATCCAAATTTTATAACCCGCCTTTTTGCCAATTTCAGATAAATAGTAAATCATCTCGCTATGTTCTGAATCTCTGTAATTTACCTCTGGTTTGTACCGCCATCGGCCATCACCAGTCGTTGTCGCATACTCTTTCAATACCTCTATGACACCTTTGGTGTCGGGCGTTAATCCGTTTGGAAAAGTGATAAATAATTTTTGTAATATTTCATCAAAGGTAACTTTGATATTTCCTCGCAACATATCTATCACCACTTTTTCAACGCGATCTGATAGGGGCACTTGCTTAAAAAGCATATCCTCTGGATTTTTCAACCACCATTTAGGCCCGAGTTTCCCGCCCTTACTTTCAATTAAAACAAACTCTTTTCCGATATTATCCTTGAGAATATTTACAATGTCCTCATGACTGCCTTCAAAAAATTTCCCAGTTGAAAATAATTCAGTATAAATACCATTCAAAATAAATGTCATTTCTGTTGGCTCACCTCTCAAAGCGATAATATCTTTAGCGGCTTTAACAACAATTCTTTCATATTCTTCCTTACCCATTTTTTGATGGTCAGATACTTCCGCCTTTTCCGGTTTTTTGAATCGCAAATAATAGTCGCTGATTGCGCTTCCATACGGCATGGCAACTCCCGCCTCGGAAGCTCGTTTGTTTGGTTGGTATAGAATTTTTTCAAAAACAAAACCAGAGTATGCACCAGCTTTAATAACCGAATTCCAAACATTAATTTCTCTATTGTGAAAAGTGAGCGTTAAATAATGTCCGGGCTTTAGTACTTTATAAATTTCTCTCAATGCCTTGGTGAGTAACTGATGATATCTTTCAAAATCTTTCCTATTTTCAATGGTTATCTCATCTTGATAGGGAATTTCAAATTTTGGATTATTGTGTTTCAACCAAATTGCCCAAAGACTGCTTAAACTAAAATACTGAATGAGTCCGCCATAGGGAGGGTCAGTTAATACATAATCCACGCTGTTTTCGGGGATGTTCCTTGATAAATCCAAGGCGTCCATTGTCAAAACGAGTAAATTTTTATCCTTTTTATCATCGCATAGTTCCTGAAAATCCTTTGCTATTTTTACCTTATTGGCGAGCAATTTCTCCGATGATTTTTTTGCCTTTATAACACCCTGCCTATCCTTAACCGCTCTCTGAAAAAGTATTACCGGATTTTGCTCCATGTGTCTTTTCGGCAGAATAAATGCTGGCCTGCCCCAACTTCCAGAATCTGGCCTTTTAGTTTTTGGCCTCCTCGCAGAAACCATAATTGTAACGAGGTGAACCATAGAAATAAAAGCAAACTTCAAAAAATCTTTTGTTTCTTCATCATCAACATCCTCAATTTCTTTATACAAAAATGAAAGCAGGTAAAGTGTTCTGTTTGTCCAAAGCTTGTAATACTGATTTCCAACTCCCCTACGAACAGATTTGAAAAAATCAGTTTTTGGAAATTCATCTTCTGGGTACCAGTAAGGGGTTTCTATATTGTCTGTTTTTTGGATAATTTCTTTATCAAAATCATCAGGGATTTTGCCTTGAATCCCTTTCGTACAAGAGCACTCATATCTTATGAGTATTGGCGTACTACCGTCCCAGTGAATCCCTGTAACTCTGGCGGTATTCTTACACTTCTCGCATTTAGTAATGAAAAACCCCAGCTCTTTTTCTTTCTCGATAAATTTTTCAAGTATTTCGTTATAGTATTTTCCAAATTTTGAGTAATTAAGTGGTTTGGCTAATATCTCAATCATAAAAGTAGAAACCGGATTGAGATCTATGGCAACCGCTTTTCTATTCGCTTGTACTGCCTCCAATGGAGTGATACCGCTACCGGCAAATGCGTCTAATACAATTTCGTTTTCCTTTGTGTAATTTTCTATGTATTTTCTAAAGATATTATGCGGTTTTTTGCCCCAATACTTTAGGGATTTGTACATCATCGGGCGGACTGATTCAACAAGTGCATAATTGATATGCTTCTTGTTTTTGAACGGGTCGGTAATTGTAATGTTGTTTTTTTCTTTTGACATACTTTTATGTAAAATAAATTCGTTTTGCTATCTCAAACGCTACAGCAATTTTGATAATCTTTGCTTCTTTTATCCCCTTAATTTTCATAAATTCATCAAGGCGTCTACCTGCCAATCCTTTCAGGTTCTTATATTCATTCAATAGTTCTTCCGCCATATCTATTGCAGATTTTCCTTTCAATCCATGACCAATCAAAATCGCCAAAAGTTCTTTATCGGACAACGCCTCTGGCCCAAATTTTAATAACTTCTCTCTTGGTCTTTGGTCTTCTGGTAAATCTTTTATTTTTGGCATAATTTTATTTCATCAAATCATCAATACTAACGCCCAAAGCGTTGGCGATTTGTTTTAGTGTCTCTACTCTCGGATTATAAGTAGCCCCCGATTCAATTTTAATAATCGTGTTGTAGGTAATATCTGCTAATTTAGAAAGCCTATCCTGTGTAATGCCTTTCTTTTTACGGTATTTCTTTATGTTTTCAGCTATAACGCTTTTATTATTTGCCATAAGGTAGTAATCATTTACTATTATTTATTAAGATAGTACAATGTAAGTAGTTATCAACCACTATGTATATTATATCAAAATTTAATAAAAGCGTAAATCGAAAAGGGAGTTCCTTAGCGTTGCCCGCGCACGGGAGGACTGTGGCAAGGGCAACATACAATTTGGCTCCCCGGGCAGGTATACTTTGCTAAAGCTTCGTAATACCTTATATTCCCAACAATTTATCTTTCTTCAAGGCTTCAGTATTAAGAAATCTTTTGTATGCAAAGGCTTTTCCCGAGCCAGTTTTAAGATATTTCTCAAAATCTTTTGCTAATTTTTGAGTTTCAAACGCTGCATAGAACACCAGTTTCCATGGTCTATATGGAGCAGTAGATTGAGATAGACCTTTGTTATGTTCTTCAAATCGCTTCTTTAAATCTTCACTATATCCATAATAAAAATCTTTTGATTTTTGACTCCATAGAATATAAGTATAATACATAAAGTACAATTATTCTGAAGCTGTCCTTTGCTATTCTATAGCTACGGAGTAGCGATGGATAGCCTTTGCGAAAGATAACTCCCCGGGCAGGACTCGAACCTGCAACCCTTCGGTTAACAGCCGAATGCTCCGCCATTGAGCTACCGGGGAATTTTTACAGGAAAGGTAATTATAGATTAATTTTTAAAAATTATCAAATTTTTAAGGATTGCTTCGTCGCTAACGCTTCTCGCAATGACAAAAAATATTTCTCATTATAGGAGTGGATTTTCGTGCATTGCCTTAAGCCTCTTCCATCTTCTTTCCACTTCTTTCTCAAACTCGGCTACAACACCTTTAAATTCAGGCTTTAGCAGATGTTTTGTCTTCCCCATCAGTTTAAGCCATTCTGTAACATTAACCTTCTTCCCCTTTTCTTCAGGGTCGTAGTTTATGGTTGTAATCCCATGCTCAACTTCATAGAGAGGGAAGAAGTTGCAGTCTACGGCAGCCTGAACAACAGGCTGTGCCATATTGTCGGGGTGCCTCCAGTTCAATGGACATGAAGAAAATAGTTTTCCAAATACAAGACCTTCATTTTTCGCATACCACTGAGCCTTTGCAGCCTTTCTTATTAAATCCCTGTACTGCGATTCCACTGCTGTGAACACATACGGTATATGACATGCTGCAAATAACTGGGCTGAATCCTTGTGATGAAATTTCTTCCCGACTCCTACTGTCCCTACATTGGATGTGCTCGTAGCGTGTCCAAGAGGTGTTGTAAACGAGAGCTGATGCCCTGTGTTCATGTAACCCTCATTGTCGTATTCAAGTATAATCATATTGTGATTCCTGAAGGCGGTTCCGAGTGCAGGTCCAAGCCCTATATCAAGCCCTCCGTCCCCTGTAACCATGACAAATGTTATATCCTGATCCTTCGGTATCTCACCCCTCCTCTGTCTCTCCTTATACATTTCTACAACTCCGCTAAGTGTAGCGGCACCATTCTGAAACAGATTGTGTATATATGTAATATTAAAGGATGAATAAGGATAACCTGTTGTTACAACCATACCGCAACCTGTATGCCAGAGCATAACAACATGACCTTCAATCCCCTTGAGGAATGTCCCAATGCTTGGGAATATGCCGCAGCCCGGACATGCACCATGCCCCGGTGTAATCCTGTGAGGCATTGCTGTAAGCTCTGCATGTTTTACACCCTTTACATCAAGCTTTCCTGTCTTTTCATCCTTTGTTACTTTTATTATTCCCGGTGATGATTCCTTCTTTGTTACAGGTCCCCTGACCTTTTCAAATTTAAAATTCGGGTCTCCGGGTGTTGTACCCATATAATCATAGGGGACATCCACCTTTCCCTTTTTTGCGGCATCAAGTGCCAGCTCAAACATTGCCTCTGCATCATCTTCATAAAAATCCTTCCCGCCAAGCCCATAAATCCTGCTCAAGACAAGGGCACGGTTCTGAGGGTCATCTTTTAATGCCGCCTTTACCTCAATTGTCATGTTGCCGCCCCATCCGCCATAGGAGTCCTGCCTGTCTGCCACCAATACCGCCTTTGCATTTCTTAATGCTGCGGCAATCTCCTTTGCGGGGAAGGGTCTTATCATAGTAGGATATACAAGCCCGACCTTCTTCCCCTTACTCCTCAGCTTATCCACTACAATTCTCGCTGTATCTGCCGCAGAATTCAGTATAAAAAGGACAGCCTCTGCATCCTCTGTCATATAGCTCTCAACCACTGAATACCTGCGTCCGCTTAGCTCCGCATATTCTTTATAAATCTGCGGGATGACTTTATATGACGCCTCCATTGCCATACTCTGCTGTTTTTTATTGTTTATGAGGTCAGGGTCATTCATGTATGGACCTATTGTTATAGGATTATCTATATCAACAGAGCAGTTTTGAATCTTAAAATCCCCGATAAAATCCTGAACAACCTTCCTGTCTGAAAAATATCTTATCCTCCTCTTTTGATGGCTCGTAAAAAACCCGTCGTATGCAACAATTACAGGGAGCCTCACATCATCATGCTCTGCAATCTTTAATGCAATTATATTCATGTCATAGACGGCCTGCGGGTCTTTTGCGAGGATTATGACCCAGCCGATATTTAATGCCATCATTATGTCACTGTGGTCGCCCCTTATATTCAAAGGTCCCGAGACTGTCCTGCAGACCACATTAAGAACCATTGGATAACGTGTCCCTGATTGGACAGGCAGCTGCTCCATTGCATACAAAAGCCCCTGTGCAGATGTGGCATTAAAGACTCGTCCGCCTGCAGTAGTAGCACCGTAACAGACCCCCGCCGCACCATGCTCCCCATCACCGGGTATTAAGACCATCTCATGCTCTCCATTGGCACTCATCTCATCAAGATTCTCTGCAACCTCAGTTGATGGTGTAATAGGATAGTAGCCCATTACATGGTAGTTAATCTGTGCCGCCGCAAGTGCAGCCATCTCATTGCCGCTCTTAAAATCTACACTCTGTTTAACAGCCTCTTTATTTAAAATCTTTTCCTCTTTTAAAGTTTCTGTTTTCATAAAAACATCTCCCTATTTTTAAATCTTATTTTTTAGAGCCGTCAGTGAAGCCCTTTTCTAAAATAGTCTTATCAACCTCAAACTCTTTATGAGTTGTGAGTGCCTCAAATTTACATATCTCTACACACCTAAGACACCCCTTGCAGTGTTCATATACAATCCTCTTTAATATCCTTGCCGGCTTCCCCTTCTTTGGGTCTATACCGTCTTCCCATACGAAGCTGTAATCAGGGCATGTAATATCACATTCTCCGCAGTTTGTGCATTTGCTTATATCAAGTACAGGTATCCACCCCTCCCTGCTGGCACTTATGTCTTTAAATACGCTGTTTCCGCCGCTTGGAATTACACCGCCCATAGGCTGGTTGAAATAACCTATCTTCTGTCCATCCCTTGTAAAAGGGATATACGGATATTTGTTATCAGGCTTGAATTTTTTTGATACGCCCTCATTATAGCCCCTGTCAAATGTCTTTAAATTCGGTGCGATCAAACTTGCATATTTTTTGCCGAGATTCTTTGCAATCATATCCTTTATAGCATCGGGGTCTAAAAATCCTGATGCCTTGCATATTGTCCCGAGCAGGGCTGTATTTATCCTTGTCTTTTCTTCTATTGCTATCTTTAGTGCGTTTATACAATAAATTGTGCCTGCATGCAGCTTTAAAAAATCCCTCGCCTCATCAGGACTTTTTGATGTATTTATGACAACAATACCATCAGGACCAACACCCTGTGTAACAGGGATATTCTTTGTAAGATTTTCATGGAATATGGCAAGGAGATGAGGTTCAGTCACAGGGCTATTTTCCCTGACCTCCATATCGGGTGAACAGAATCGGATAAATGCCTTGACAGGAGAGCCCTTCTTCTCTGAGCCATAGCTTGAGAAATTGGAGCCGTTGAAACCCATATTCAAGACACCTGCCTCTGCAAGAATTTTCCCTGCCAGATTAGCACCCAGTCCGCCTATGCTCTCCATCCTTATTTCATAAAAACCTGCCCCATTAACTATAGGCAGCTTTGCTTCTTTGGTTGTCATATAATCCCCCTGCGGATTGACGATTGAATATTGAATATTTAATATTCTACTTGTCAATCTTCAATAGTCAATTTTCAATATTTTTTACATCTCCTGTCTCCCCTCAATAGATTTTGTTAAGGTTACTTCATCGGCATATTCCAAATCCCCCCCAACAGGAAGTCCTCTTGCTATTCTTGTAACCTTCATACCAAAGGGCTTGAGAACCTTTGCTATATACATAGCTGTCGCTTCTCCTTCAAGATTCGGATTTGTTGCCAGAATAACCTCCCTGATTCCATTCTCTCTGACTCTACTTAACAATTCTTCAATTTTCAGGTCAGAGGGGCCAATGCCATCCAATGGCGAAAGGACACCCATGAGGACATGATAGCTGCCCTTAAATTCCCTTGTCTTTTCTATAGCAAACACATCATGCGGTTCTTCCACCACACATAACAGATTCTTTTCCCTGTTCATATCACTGCAGATATTACATGGGTCAACTTCTGTGATACTATTGCAGACTGAACAAAGCCTAACCTTCTCTTTTAACTCTAATATCGCCTTTACAAGTGCATCTGCTTCATGCCTTTGTGATTTTAGAATATAAAATGCAAGCCTCTCGGCAGTTTTTCTCCCTACACCGGGAAGTTTTCTCAACTCCTCTATTAATTTAAAAAGAGATTCCGGACCCTTCATAAAGAAAAAACTAATTAGCCACAGATGAACACAGAAAAACACAGAAAATAAAAATCTAAAATAAGACAGGATATACAGGATTACCAGAAAAAGAAAAAAAGTTACCTTTATTTAATCCTGATTATCTTGTTAATCCTGTCTAAATACTTTTAAAGTCTGTGAAAATCTGTGGCAAAATTTTATAGGTTCACATCAACCCCGGTATCTTCAGCCCCCCGGTTACTTTTGACATCTCCTCAGTTATAATCTCTTGTGATTTTCTCAATGCCTCATTGACGGCTGCCAATACCAAATCTTCAAGCATTTCCACATCCTGCATACTTACAACTGAGGGGTCTATCTTTATTGATAAAATCTCCTGCCTGCCATTGGCTGTAACTGTTACCATCCCACCGCCTGAAGACGCTTCAACCTTCTTATTGATTAGGTCTCTCTGCACCTCCGCAATCCTCTCCTGAACCTTCTGTGCCTGTTTCATTATATTGCCAATATTTGTCATGCCAACCCCCTTTTTACCCTGAAACATGCTCAGGGTCTCCGCCAACCTCCTGGATAACTACACCAGGAATAATATCAATTACCTCCTGAATTTTTTCCCTCTTCCATTTTTCAATGTCATTTCCGCTTAAAGACCTCTTAGACGATTCTCCCTTAGAAGAGGCTTCAAGTATAATCTTTACCTCTCTCCCAATCACCTCTTTGATTGTATCCCTTATTACATTCTGATTCAACTCTATTGTCTTGCGATGAAAAGATTCTGATGCCTTCTCTTTAAAATTTAATATTATCTCATCCCCTTTTATATTTGATAGTTTAATATCTTCAAGTATGCCGCCTAAAGATGGTTTTTTTGCACTAACTAACTCTTTAATTCTTTCCCATAACCTTGAAATATCTTTTTCTTCAACAGGTGCGGTAGCTCTACTTTCTGCTTTCTGCTCTCTGTTCTCTGTTTTCTGTCTTTTATCTTCTGTCTTTTGTCCAAGATTTTCAAGCCGTTTTAAAATTTCATCAACTGTCATAATTTTTCCAACCTGTGTCATCTTGATTAATGCCATCTCAATAATCAGCGGGGGTTGTGACGCATATCTTAAATCTGCCTCGGTTTTCAAGATTATATTAAACATCTGCTGAAGCTCCTCCATGCTTATTTTTTCAGCTTCTGACTTAAAGTGCTCAATATCAACAGTAGAAAGATCAATTAGGCTTGCAGGGTTGGCAGATACTTTAATTACCATCAGATTCCTTATATATTCCAAAAACTCTTTACAAAAGATTCTTAAATCAGTGCCATTTATAGTCAGTTCCTTTACCAATTTTAAGATATTCTGGATATCCTTTTGTATGATACTGTTCATAAATGAGCTTAGAACTTCCCGACCTACAAAACCAAGGATTATCTTAACATCCTCCTCTCTTATAGTGTCCCCGCTGAATGAGAGTATCTGATCCATTGCCACAAGGGCATCCCTCATGCTTCCTTCAGCGCTCTTTGCAATCAAAGTCAACATATCCCTTGAAACATTTATACCCTCTTTCTTGGTAATCAGCATCAGTTGTTCTACAACATCATTAATGGAAATTCTCTTAAACTCAAAATACTGGCATCTTGATATTACTGTCTCGGGTATTTTATTGGGTTCAGTAGTTGCAAAGATAAATATTATATGGGCAGGAGGCTCTTCCAATGTCTTTAGAAATGCGTTGAAGGCGGGTTTTGACAACATGTGAACTTCATCTACTATATATACCTTGTATTTGCCTTTTGATGAGGCGTATTTTACATTTTCCCTCAACTCTCTTACATCATCAACACCGGTATTTGATGCACCATCTATTTCTACTACATCAGGACAATACCCGCCTGTTATGTCCCTGCACATCTCGCATTCATTACAGGGCTCTGGGGTCGGTCCCTTGACGCAGTTTAATGCCTTGGCAAATATCCTTGCCATTGTAGTCTTCCCCACCCCCCTTGTGCCTGAGAAGAGATAGGCATGCCCTATCCTCTTATTCAATAAGGCATTTTTAAGGGTCTGGACGATATGCCCCTGACCTATGACTTCACTAAAGTTCTGGGGCCTCCACTTTCTTGCTGAAACTTGATATGACATAAATTTATTACATGCCATTATCAGGCACCCCTATGGCACACAGTGGATTCTGCTTACCGCTGCTTCCTTCCGGATCTGACGGGGTTCACAGGTCACTGTTGCACAGGACCCGATAATGGCACTCTTTGTAATCTCAAATTTGAAATTTGAAATTTCAAATTAATACTTGGCGGAGAGGGTGGGATTCGAACCCACGTTAGGTTTCCCTAAACACGCTTTCCAAGCGTGCGCCTTCAACCACTCGGCCACCTCTCCCCGTCAAACTTACGATTTATGATTTTTGATTTAGGATTTTTAAATCTAAAATCGTAATTCGTAAATCCTAAATCTTCTTTGGCGGAGAGGGTGGGATTCGAACCCACGTGGCTGTTAAGCCAACCCGATTTCGAGTCGGGCCCGTTATAACCGCTTCGGTACCTCTCCAATAAACCAACAAATAACCGATAACTCATAACTTATGACAAAAAATTTATTAGTTATCTATTATAAGTCATCGGTTATTAGTTGTCTTTATGGTGCGCCCAAGAGGATTTGAACCTCCGACCTGCGGACTCGCATTCCGCTGCTCTATCCAACTGAGCTATGGGCGCCTATACTACAGTGAACAGTGATTAGTGAATAGTTCTCAGTTAAGAATCTTTAATGCTAATCACTAACCACTATTCACTATCTACTGCTTTTAATGGCGGAGAGGGAGGGATTCGAACCCTCGGTGGAGTTTTAGCCCCACAACCGCTTAGCAGGCGGTTGCCTTCGGCCGCTCGGCCACCTCTCCATAATTACAGTAAACAGTAAGCACTAAGGAGTAGGTAGAAAACTATCTGTTATTTTTTGCTTTCTGCTTACTGCCTACTGCTTACTTATTACTGTTTCTTTGGCGGAGGAGGTGAGATTCGAACTCACGGGACTTTCGTCCTCCGGTTTTCAAGACCGGTGCCTTAAACCACTCGGCCACCCCTCCGAAAATACTAACTGATAACTATTGACCTACAACTTATAACTCTCAACTCTTAACTATCTTTTCTATTCCATCCATATACGATCTTAACACTTCTGGAATAATTACACTCCCATCCTCCTGCTGATAATTCTCAAGAATTGCAACCATTGTCCTGCCTATCGCAAGGCCTGAGCCATTTAATGTATGCAGAAACTGAGGCTTTCCACCCTCTTTCGGTTTATATCTGATATTTCCTCTTCGTGCCTGAAAATCTTCAAAATTGCTGCAGGTGGATATCTCCCTGTATTTCCCCTGTGATGGTATCCATACCTCTATATCATAACTCTTCGCAGATGAAAATCCCATATCTCCTGTGCAGAGAGTTATAACCCTATATGGAAGTTCTAATCTCTTAAGCACCTCCTCTGCATGAGTAAGAAGTATCTCTAATTCTTTATACGACTCATCTGGTTTAACAAACTTTACCAGTTCTACTTTATCAAATTGATGCTGCCTTATCAGCCCCCGTGTATCCTGCCCCCATGAGCCTGCTTCTTTTCTGAAACAGGGGGTGTATGCAACATAATTCAGAGGAAGCATCTCCTCCGGAATTACCTCATCCCTATGCATATTGGTAACAGGAACTTCTGCAGTAGGTATCAAAAAATATTTCCCATCATCTACCTTAAAGAGGTCTTCCTCAAATTTAGGAAGATTCCCTGTTGTTGTGGCGCTCTCTCTATTTACCATAAACGGCGGTGAAATCTCCAGATACCCATGTTCCTTCACATGAAGGTTTAACATGAAATTTATTAATGCCCTCTCTAATCTCGCCCCTATTCCCTTATATAAAACAAATCCTGCGCCTGTAATTTTTGATGCACGTTGAAAATCAAGTATCCCAAGAACATCTCCCAATTCTGTGTGAGATTCTACTGGAAAATTAAATTTACGGGGGTTTCCCCATTTTTTTATCTCTACATTATCCCCTGATGACCTTCCAACAGGAACTGAGATATGGGGTATATTGGGGATATTCAAAAGCCTGTTATTTATATCTTCGGAGAGTTCTTTTATTTTTCCATCAAGCTCTTTTATCCTCTGAGACACATTCCTCATTTCAAGCGTCTCTTTCTCTGCATCAACCCCCTTTTTTTTAAGTTCGCCAATCTTATCTGATACTACATTTCTTTTATATTTAAACCCTTCTGCCTCTTTTAAAAGCCTTCTTATCTCTTCATCTAATTTCAGGATCTCGGTCAGTTTTATATCCTGACCCCTTTTTTTTAGTCCTTCTGTAATTTTTTGAATATCTTCTCTAAGTAAGCGTAAATCTAACATAATTTTAAATCAAATATAAATTCTCTCTCGGTAAATTTTAAATTTTATCTTATCTCCCACGTTCCTTCAACCTTTTTTCTACACTCTCTATTTTTTTCTCAAGCATCTCTTTATTTACATATACATCCTTAACCTCCCTGTAAACAGAGAGTGCCTCCTGCAATTTATCCTGCTCCTCAAGACACATCCCGATTCCATACTTTGCATCGGCAACATACCTGCCGCTGTGGTACTTTTCTATGAGCCTCTTAAAACCAGTAATCGCCTCCTTGTATCTTCCGAGAAAATAATAACAGTTTGCAGAATAGTACATTGCTTCAGGATAGAGTTTGCTTTCATAATTTTTTTCTAAAAAATCTTTGAATTCTGCTATTGCCTGTTCATAATCACCTTTTTTAAAATAGCACATTGCAATTTTATATTGATTAACATCTATATCTACCCATCTCTTAAAATTGTTAATCAGCTTATTATATTCTACAATTGCGCGTTCATGGTCTTTAAGATATTCGTCATAAATCAAGGCTACATACTCCTGCGATTTAAAGCTGATTTTATTTTTTTCCCCTTTATTTATCAGTTTCGAGAAGTATCCAAGGGCAATCTGTATATTGTTTAGATTTAAAAAGTAGGTTTCGCCCAATTTAAAAAGGGCGTCATCTGAATATCCGCTGTGGGGATACTTTTCAAGTATCTTATTATATTTATCTGCCGCCTTCTCATATCTGCTATCAAGCAAGTCTCTCTCTGCTTCACTAAAGAGTTTTTTGGGGGCGTCATCACAGGCAAAAAGCAGAATACAGAATACAGAAGTCAGAAGCCAGAAGGTTTTATTCTGACTCCTGACTCCTGACTCCTGACTCCTAACTCTTTTCATTCCTCTTCTTTTTCCTCAAGCTTTGCTATACCTACCACCCTGTCTCCTTCTCTAAGGTCTATCAATCTTACACCCTGTGTATTCCTTCCTATTACCGAAATCCCTTTCACCTTGAGCCTTATAAGGGTGCCATCTGATGAGACTATCATAAGTTCGTCTTCTTCAAGCACTTGTCTTATTCCTATTACTTCTCCATTTCTTTCTGAGATTTTTATATTTATAATCCCCTTACCCCCTCTGCTCTGGATCCTGTATTCCTCTATCGGCGTCCTCTTTCCATAACCCCTTTCTGAAACGGTGAGTATTGTGGAATTCGGTACGATAATCTCCATTCCAACCACTGAATCATCCTTTTCCAGTTCAATCCCCTTTACACCCCTTCCTCCCCTGTTGATTATCCTGACATCATCCTCCTTAAACTGTATTGCCTGTCCTTTCCTCGTTCCAAGGAAGATATTTTTATTTCCATCGGTCTGTCTGACTGCTATAAGCTGGTCCCCTTCGTCAAGAGTTATTGCAATGATTCCACCCGTCCTTGGATTACTGAAACCGGTTAGGGGAGTTTTATTTATGACCCCTTTTTCAGTAGCCATTACAAGGAATCTCCCCTCGGCAAATTCCTTAACGGCGAGCATGGCTGTAACCCTCTCACCTTCCTGAAGCTGAAGGAGGTTTACAATAGCCTTACCCTTTGCAGCCCTTCCAGCCTGGGGTATCTCGTGAACCTTAAGCCAATGGACTTTTCCTATATTGGTAAAGAACATCATATAGCTGTGGGTGGAGGCTATAAAGAGGTCCTTCACAAAATCTTCTTCCTTAACATCCATAGCCTTTATGCCTATCCCGCCTCTCTTCTGGCTTCTGTAAAGACTTATAGGGTTTCTCTTTATATACCCTGTATGAGATACCGTAATAACCATATCCTCTTCTGCAATCAGGTCTTCTATTTTAAACTCAGTAACTGTATCTATTATCTCGGTCCTTCTCTTATCGCTGTATTTATTTTTTATCTCTTTTAACTCTTCCTTGATTATCTTCAGCTTTTCTTCTTCGTGGTCTAAGATAAAGGTTAGTTTTTTTATTATCTCTTTCAGCTCCTTTAATTCATCTATTATCTTCTGTCTTTCCAAACCTGTCAGTCTCTGCAGCTTCATATCAAGAATTGCATTTGCCTGCAGTTCATCAAGTTTAAATTTGGACATCAACCCTTCCCTTGCCTCCTGAGGTGTCTTTGATTTTTTTATTAATTGGATAACCATGTCTATATCTTCTAAGGCGATTTTTAAGCCTTCAAGTATATGCGCCCTTTCATTCGCCTTTTTTAATTCAAATTCTGTCCTCTTTGTTACTACTTCACGCCTGTACTGGATAAAGTAAAAGAGTATCTCTTTTAAGCTTAAAATGCGGGGCTGATTATTAACGATGGATATCATAATCACCCCGAAGGTATCCTGCATCTGGGTATGCTTATATAGATGATTTAAAATCACCTGAGCAGGCTCACCTTTTTTCAACTCAATTACAACCCTCATCCCTTCTCTGTCCGATTCATCCCTTAAGTCTGATATTCCCTCAATCTTTTTATCCCTTACAAGCTCTGCTATTTTTTCAAGCAATTTCGCCTTATTAACCTGATATGGCAGCTCTGTTATAATTATGCTTTCCCTGTCCCCTTTCTTCCCCTTTTCAATAAGGGACCTCGCCCTCATCTGTATAATCCCTCTGCCGCTCTCATACGCTGATTTAATGCCATCCCTCCCATGAATAAAACCGGCAGTAGGAAAATCTGGTCCTGGTATATACTTCATCAATTCTTTTACACTTATATCCGGCTTATCAATCATAGCCATTGTCCCATCCACGATTTCTCCAAGATTATGCGGTGGTATATTTGTAGCCATTCCAACCGCAATTCCTGCAGAGCCATTTATGAGAAGATTTGGAATTTTTGCAGGCAGAACTAAAGGTTCTTTAAGAGAATCATCATAGTTAGGTCCAAACGCAACAGTATCCTTTTCCAGGTCTTCAAGAAGCTCCTGTGTAAGCTGAGACATCCTGATTTCTGTGTAACGCATTGCTGCCGCAGCATCACCATCAACAGAGCCAAAATTTCCCTGACCATCCACCAAGGTATAACGCATGGAGAAGTCCTGAGCCATTCTTACTATCGTGTCATAAACAGCCACATCTCCGTGAGGGTGATATTTACCTATTACATCACCAACAACCCTTGCAGATTTTTTATAAGGCTTATTCCAGACATTTCCCATGTCATACATGGCATAAAGAACCCTGCGGTGGACAGGCTTAAGCCCGTCCCTTACATCGGGAAGTGCCCTTCCTATAATTACGCTCATGGCATAATCAAGATATGCCCCTTTCATCTCATCTTCAATGTTTACCGGAATCTTTTGTTCAACTGTCTGCATAATCTCCTCAAAAAGTATAAATTCCAAATCACAAATTCCAAATAATATCTAAATAACCAATAACTAAAATTACAATTAGTTTTGTATTTGGTAATTGAAATTTGTTTGTTATTTAGTGTTTGATTTTTGGAATCTGTATAATCATTAAAATCTGCGTTTATCTGCGTTCCAAAATTTATTATATATCTAAATTTCTTACCTCAAGGGCGTGGGTCTGTATAAATTCCCTCCTCGGCTCAACCTGATCTCCCATCAGGACAGTAAATATATCGTCTGCCTCTACCACATCTTCTATCCTTACCTGAAGGAGTGTCCGGGTCTCGGGGTTCATTGTGGTAGCCCACAACTGATCAGGGTTCATCTCTCCTAATCCCTTATACCTCTGAAGATTTATACCCTCTTTGCCTTCTGAGGTTATATATTCAATCAGTGTGCTTATACCATCAAATATCCTCTCATCTTTTTCAAGAATTACTTTAAATGGCGGATTATAGATATCTCCAATGTTCTGGTATAACTCAAGCAGTTCCTGATATTCTGCCATAGATATCAAATCCCGATTTATCTTTCTCTTGGTACCAACTCTCTTATCAAACCACTCAATACCATAAACACCATGTTCCTCATCCTGAACAATTTCAAAATCTATCTTTTCCTTTTTCAATCCCTTTGTCAACAATTCAACCGCCTCTTTCTCAATAAAGAAGTCCTTTTCTTTTATCCCCTCCCTTAGGAGAAAATTAACAACTTCTTCCAGGTAGCCCTTTCTTTTTATGCTTTCTAAGAGGTCACTATACTCCATAAATTTCTTTAGGACAGAGGTAAAGTTTTTCCCGCTGTATGTCTTAGCCCCTATCTTCAGTGTTCTGCCTTCTACACCCAATTCAAGAAGATAATTATTCAGCTCCTTTTCATCTTTTATATACCTCTCCATTTTACCCTTGGCAACCCTGTAGAGCGGCGGCTGGGCAATATATAGATACCCTTTCTCTATTATCTGGGTCATCTGTCTGTAAAAAAATGTCAACAGAAGGGTTCTTATATGAGCACCATCTACATCTGCATCTGTCATTATTATTATCTTATGATATCGGGTCTTATCTATATTAAAATCCTCTGTCCCGATTCCTGTTCCAAGTGCTGTTATGAGTGTTTTTATTTCTTCATTGCTTAACATCTTATCAAACCTTGCCTTTTCCACATTCAAAATCTTCCCTTTTAAAGGGAGTATTGCCTGATACTTTCTGTCTCTCCCCTGTTTTGCAGAGCCGCCTGCAGAATCACCCTCAACAACATATATTTCACAATGGGCAGGGTCCCTTTCAGAACAGTCTGCCAATTTTCCCGGCAGTGAACCGGAATCAAGGGCACCTTTTCTTCTTGTCAATTCCCTTGCCTTTCTTGCCGCCTCTCTTGCCTGTGAGGCATTTATTGCCTTTTGGACAATCAGCTTTGCAATAGAAGGTTTCTCCTCAAAGAACTCTATCAACTTTTCATTTACTAAGGTCTCTACCATCCCCTTTACTTCACTATTACCAAGCTTTGCCTTTGTCTGTCCCTCAAACTGCGGCTGCGGTATCTTGACACTCAATACAGCAGTCAGTCCCTCCCTTACATCTTCCCCTGTTATACTGACATCCCCTTTTAGCATTGCCTTTGATGAGGCATAGCTATTTATAGTTCTTGTAAGTGCAGACCGAAAACCGATGAGATGCGTTCCGCCCTCTCTGGTGTTTATATTATTTGCAAAGGAAAATACCTCCTCATTATAGCCGTCATTATACTGCAGGGATACCTCTATTGATGTGCTGTCCCTCTCTTTATAAATATATACGGGTTCCTTAAAGAGCGGTGTCTTATTTCTATTCAGGTATTCAATGAAGGAGACAATTCCACCCTCATAGTAAAATTCGTGACTCTTGTTGTTTCTTTCATCTATAATATTTATCTTCAGCCCCTTATTCAAAAATGCCATCTCCCTTAGTCTCTGGGACAAGATATCAAAACTAAAATTATTTACCTCGAATATCTCATCATCTGGCTTGAATTTAATCTTTGTGCCACTCGCCGCCGTCTTTCCAATAACCTTTAGTTCTGTAATTGGTTTACCTTTCTCATAGGTTTGTGTGTATACCTTTCCATCTCTTCTTATCTCTACCTCAAGTTTCTTTGAGAGGGCATTTACGACAGAGACACCAACACCATGCAGACCTCCTGATACCTTATAACTCTCATTATCAAACTTACCGCCGGCATGTAAAGTGGTTAGTACCACTTCTACGGCAGGTTTATTTACCTCTTTATGTATATCAACAGGAATTCCCCTCCCTTCGTCTACTACAGTAACACTGTTGTCAATATGTATAATCACATCTATTTTTTTTCCATATCCTGCCATTGCCTCGTCAACACTGTTATCAACAACCTCATATACAAGATGATGCAGACCATATGTAGAGGTATCTCCAATATACATAGCAGGTCTCTTTCTCACAGCATCTAATCCTTCAAGGATTTTTATTTTAGTCGCATCATATACATTCTTTACCATTATTATCTCCTTAAATAAATATAGTAGTAGTTAGTAGTGTTTGTATTTTTGTTAGTAAGTCATTTTCCTTTTTATAAAACAAATTGTTAGAGTATAAAATTTTGTTAATGAAAAATAATCTTATCAAGAAATATATTTTTAAAAACTTTTATTTCCTTCTTTTAAACAAGATACTAACAGTGAACTAACCTCTTATTTACAATTCCAGTGATTTCTTAATCTGCTTAATTGCTGTTGATATTTCATTATTTTCCTTACAAATTTTTTCTATTTTTTTTTGTGCGTGGATAACTGTTGAGTGATCCTTCCCTCCAAAACTCTTTCCTATATCTTCAAGAGATAGGTTTGTTAATTCTTTACATAAGTACATTGCAACCTGTCTCGGAAGTGAAATATTTCTTTCCCTCTTTTTTGATCTTAGATCAGTTATTCTAACATTAAAATATTCAGCAACTGACCTCTGTATGTCATTTGTACTGATTGCCTTTTCCCTCGCCTTGAATATATCTCTAAAGGAATCCTCAGCCAATTGAAGAGACATCTCTTTTCCCTTGAGAGAAGAGACAGCAATAATCCTTGAAAGGCACCCCTCTAACTCCCTTATATTTGATTTAACCCTGGTTGCTATAAATTCAGCAATATCCTGTGGAAGATTTATTCCTCCCTCTTCTGCCTTTCTTTTCAGTATTGCTATCCTTGTTTCCAGTTCAGGCGGCTGTATATCTGCTATAAGTCCCCATTCAAATCTTGATTTTAATCTCTCAACCAGTCTCGGTATTTCCCGAGGATACTTGTCACTTGATAAAACAATCTGTTTATGTGATTCAAATAGTGTATTAAATGTATGAAAAAATTCCTCTTGAGATTGCTCTTTTCCGGCAATAAAATGAACATCATCAACAAAAAGGACATCAAGCCTTCTATACTTTTCCCTAAAAGAGGTCATTTTACTATGTTGAATTGATGTTATCATGTCGTTGACAAAAACCTCAGATGTTACATAAAGCACCCTCTTCTTGCTATTGTTGCGTATAAAATTTCCGGTTGCATGCATGAGATGGGTTTTTCCAAGACCGACATCGCCATAAATAAATAATGGATTGTAGGTAATACTGTTTTCAGCAACTGCCTTTGCTGCCGCATGGGCAAATTGATTGCAATTACCGACAATAAAATTATCAAATGTATATTTTTGATTTAACCCTGTAACAAGAGTTGTGCTTACCACCCTTTCTTTCTTTTCTTTTTTAATAAAACTATCCTGTGCTGTGACTTCTCCCTCCTCACCGTTTGAAATTAGATTTATACCAAAATCTTTTTTTAAAATATCTCTGACTATTTCTTCAAGCAATTTCAAATAATCCTTATTTATTCTGTCTATATAATAATTATTTGGAACAGAGATAGTGATAAATTTCTCGTCAGCTGAGACAAAGGACATAGGGTCAAGCCAGATTTCATAATTGCTCTTGTTTACCCTATTTTTAAGTTCTTCTTTACACTTATTCCATAGTAATTTCATTTTAAATTTCCTAAAAAGAGAAAATAAAATTATATTATAATAATAACAAACAAAAAGCAATCAAAAATTATCAATGGTTGTTAATATAACATCTTGATTTATATATAATTAGCAAACAGGTTGACATTGTATAAATACTTTTTTATACTTACCTAAACACAAATTCAAATCTTTTTTCTTTAGATTATTTATGTATAGCTATCTGAAAGAATATGATGTAATTGTGGTTGGTGCAGGACATGCCGGCTGTGAGGCCGCCTTAGCGGCAAGCCGAATGGGTTGTGAGACATTAATCATTACAATGAATCTTGATAATATCGCCCTCATGTCATGTAATCCTGCAATCGGGGGGGTTGCTAAGGGGCATCTTGTTCGAGAGATTGATGCATTAGGCGGTGAGATGGCTAAATGTATAGACAAGACAGGGATCCAGTTCCGCGTCCTAAATACAAGCAAAGGACATGCAGTTCAGGCATACAGGGCACAGGCAGACAAGCAATTGTACAGATTGGAGATGAAGGCAACACTGGAAAGAGAGAAGAGGCTTGATATAAAACAAGGCATTGTAGAAGGATTACTAATTGAAGATGGAAGGGCGGCTGGTGTTAAGACAAATACAGGTATTTCATATAGGGCAAAGGGAGTGATATTAACTACAGGGACATTTTTGAAAGGGCTTATTCATATCGGTTTAATAAATTTTCCCGCCGGAAGGGCAGGTGAATTTCCTGCAGAGAGATTACCTGATAATTTAAGAGAACTTGGATTTGAGATTGGAAGATTAAAGACAGGCACACCGCCAAGGCTTGATGCAAAGACAATTGATTTTTCAGGACTTACCAGACAAAACGGGGATGATGAACCCAGCCCCTTCTCATACTCAACAGAAAAAATTACCCAAAGACAGATTCCATGTTACCTTACATATACAAATACAGATACCCATAGAATAATCATAGAGAATCTGGATAGGTCTCCATTGTTTTGCGGGGTTATAAAAGGGATTGGGCCGAGATATTGCCCGTCAATAGAAGATAAGGTAAAAAGATTCCCCGAAAAGGACAGGCATCAGGTATTTCTTGAGCCAGAGGGGTACGAGACAACTGAATATTATGCAAATGGTGTTTCAACTAGCCTACCTGTTGATGTCCAGCTAAAATTCTTGAGGACAATCAAGGGGCTTGAAAAGGTGGAGATTATGAGGCCCGGCTATGCAATTGAATATGATTTCATCCCGCCGACCCAGCTAATGCCGACACTGGAGACAAAATTGGTAAAGAATCTCTATTTTGCAGGACAGATTAACGGGACATCTGGATATGAAGAGGCGGCAGCACAGGGTTTAATGGCAGGCATAAATGCAGGGCTTTCAATTCATGGTAAGGAGCCATTGATACTTGATAGGTCAGAGGCATATATAGGTGTCCTTATAGATGACCTGGTTACTAAGGGGACAGAGGAGCCTTATCGTATGTTTACCTCAAGGGCAGAATATCGTCTGGTTTTGAGACAGGATAATGCAGATTTAAGATTAAAAGAAAAAGGATATAGGGTTGGGCTCGTAAGCGAGGAAGAATTTGTAAGGTTTATTAATAAAAGAGAAAGGATAAAAAGGGAGATTGATAGATTGAACAAGACAATACTAAAACCAAATACATATATAAACAAAATTTTGGAGAGCATGGGAACAAATATCCTCAATGAACCTGTAACATTATTAGAACTACTACGGAGACCTGAGATAAAATACACCGAATTGGTTCGATTGGAAATTATCCCCGAATCACAGTTTTTAAATCCAGATATAATAGAACAGGCTGAGATACAGGTAAAATATGAGGGCTATATAAATAGGGAGATTGAAAAAATAGGCAGGTTTAAGAGATTGGAGGAAAAAAGGATACCCGAAGGGATAGATTTTAAGAATATCCCGGGATTATCCTCAGAAGTAAAGGAAAAACTATCCAAGATTAAACCTCTATCTATTGGTCAAGCTTCAAGGATATCAGGCGTTACACCTTCAGCCATATCAATATTGGTGGTATACTTGGAACAGCTTAAAAGAAAAGTTACCCCTAAATCTACAGACAGGGATTTTTGAGAATGGAAAACCTAAGAGATTTTCTTAAAAATGGATGTCTTGAATTGGGGTTTCAATTAATAGATAACCAGACAGAAAGATTTCTCATATATCTCTCAGAGCTTAAAAAGTGGAATAAAAAGATAAACCTTACAGCCATAAGAAATGATAAGTCAATAATTATAAGGCTCTTTTTTGAATCCCTTACCTTTGCATACGGATTCAATCATAAAGAAACTAAAAATATACTTGATATAGGAACAGGTGCAGGCATACCAGGGATCCCCTTAAAGATAGTCTATCCCGATATTTCCTTTACATTGTTAGATAGTTCAAGGAAAAAGGTGGCATTTTTAAAGCATATAAGCAGGCAAATTAATTTAACTGATATTGAATGTATAGCAAAGCGGATTGAGGATATGGCAGAGAAATATAGAGGGTGTTATGATGTGGTCTTATCAAAAGGAGTTGCTGAAATGGACATCCTATTAAAGGCATCGTTTCAGATATTAAAACCAAACGGACTATTTATTACCCAGAAAGGAGAGGACTTGGAGTCAAAACTAAAGGGTGCAGATGCGGAATTTAAAAAAGGAAACTGGACTATTAAAGAAATTATTGAAATAAATAAACCGATATTTGATAGAAAATTTAGACTGGCAGTAATACAAAAATGTTTCACGTGAAACAAAAGGTTTAAATGCTGAACGAGAAGGCGTGTCTCACACCCTTTTCCTGCCCCCCGTTTTTATTCTCTTTGCAAAGATTGTCAATGGTTATGGAATCAAGAACCTCAGAGATATGTTTTGCAAGCCTCTGCCATAGTATGCTTGTAATGCAGTTTTCAATCTTATCGCATTGTATCTTATTTTTATTTCCATCGGCACACTCATATATGGAAAGGTCTTCATGGACAGCCCTCAGTATATCGCCTATTGTAATCTCAGATGATTTCTTTGCGAGGACATATCCACCCCCCGGTCCACGGATACTGTTTACCAGCCTTGCCCTCCTCAATTTTACAAAGAGCTGTTCTAAGTAGTGGAGTGAGATCCCCTGTCTTATTGATATGTTGGATAGAGGGACAGGATAATTGTGGGATTGTCCTGTCAGGTCAAGCATTGCCCTTACGGCATATTCTCCCTTTGTTGATATTTTCATAATTATTCTACTATATCTCCCTCAATGGGGTTTACCTTTATATCTCTTTCTTTTAAGTAATCTATTGCCTTATCAATATCAGAATCTTCACCAATTATCTCCATGTCCATCCATCCAGTCTTTTCTGTCATATCAGCCCTTCTTATATTTGTAATTATATTGTATTTCTTGCCAATTTCATGGATAACCGGTTTTCTTGTTTCCATATCCGGAAAGGTTAAATGAATCTTTACCATACTTATCTTCTTACCCTTTTCCTTTTTTAAAATCTCCTCTCCCCCCTCCTCTACTATAACCCCTTGATTTTTTAAATAATCTATTGCCTTTTTAATCTCTGTCTTTTCACCTTCCAGTTTTAATATTATCCACCCCTCTGTGTGGCTTACCTTTGCCTTGAAAATATTTGGAATTATGTCAAAATCTTTGCCCAATCTATAGATTATTGGTTCTTTTATAAGCCGTTCCGGAAATGTCAGTGATACATATTTTTTTGTCATATATTTATCCCTTTTTAACAATTATCTGCCAGTCTGTATCATTAATCTTACTTATATCAATTACCTTATTACCCTCATTCTCCATACTTCTGGGGACATTCTTTGTTGCAGGCTCGTGGTCCACAATAACCTTTAGGACCTGCCCCGATTCCATGTCCTCAAGTGCCAGCTTTGAACGGACAAATGTATAGGGGCACACCTCCCCTTTTATATCAAGCACCTTATCAATCTTTCCTATTTCTCCTCTCATCTTCTCCATTTCCACATTTCTCCTTAGTATTGTCTACCAGCATGTTACGAGGTCAGATTCAAAAACCTTTTTTATTATATCATCGTAATCTATAGTTTCCCATGCTGATTTGATACCCCTTGTATCAACATCGTTTTTACATGCAAAAGTTTTTACACCTGCACAACTGATTTTTAGATAAACCGCATCATGCATGAGGATTAATTCAGTTTCATTGTCAATTCCATGAGATGTAATTGCTTCTATTGCATATTTATTATTTGGGTCTCTTAATATATGTAATATCTTCATTTGCCGGGTTTAGAATACTTATATTTTTGGAAGTTACCTGTAGTAACATAGCATTCACAACTGTCAGGGAAAACTGTAACTATAACCCCCTTGCCTATCCTTTCCGCCAGCTCTAGTGCACCTCTCATTGCGGCACCTGATGAGTGTCCAACGCCGAGCCCCTCCTCTTCTTGCAGAAGACTGACCATTTTATAGGCATCTTCTGTCTTTACACTTATCTTTCCATCCAAAAAACTCTCGTCATATATTCCCGGTTTAATTGATGTCTCCATGTGTTTAAGGCCTTCTATACCATGTAATGCCTCAGCCGGTTCAACAGCAAATATCTTTGTATTTGGGTTAAACCTCTTGAGCCCTCTCCCAGCCCCCATAACGGTTCCGCCTGTCCCAATCCCTGCAATAAAGTGGGTTATTCTCCCTTCCGTCTGTTTAAATACTTCTGCTGATGTAGTATCAAAATGTGCCATCCAGTTTGATGGATTGTTATACTGGTCAGGCATGAAATATTTATCAGGATTTTCTTTTAGTATCTTCTTTGCCATCCTTATTGCTCCATCCGAGCCTTCAATTGGGTCTGAGAGGACTAATTCTGCCTTGTAAACCTCACCCATAAGTCTCTTTCTTTCTCTGCATACATTTGCTGGTATTGCCAGTTTAACTTTATATCCTTTTACCAACCCTATCAAGGCATAGGCAATACCTGTATTACCTGATGTAGAATCAAGTATGACCTTATCTTTTGTTAATCTCCCAGATTTTTCACCATCCTCAATCATCCTTAGTGCGGGTCTTGCCTTTATTGAGCCACCTGCATTGTACCATTCAAGCTTGGCATATATCTCAACATCCTTAAATTTCTTTGCCAGGTTTTTTATTCTTACAATGGGGGTATTGCCTATCTTTTTTAACAGTGTCTCATCTAATACTTGAATATCGGCTTTTTCTGCTGTAGATATATTCGCCATAATAACCTCTTAATATGTAATGACAGCTTTGCTTTCCTTTAGGAGTTTAAAAATCTCATCTCTGCTTTTTACCTCTACGCTAAACTTAGCCTCTTTTATTCCCCTTTCTTCCATGGATTCCTTCTCTGCTATGAGCTTACATTTTAATGTATTTAGCATCTCAATATGTCTTCCAAAGATAGGGGATTTAATATTCTCTGGAAGTGAAGGCAAAAGGCTATATACCGCATCTTGTGTAAAAACTACACTCACTGCATTGTTTGCAAGGGTAAGACCGAGGCTCATTCTCAATGCCTCTGAGTTTCTAAGTGTATTAAATGGCGATTTCTGTAAAACTACTGTTACCTTTTTCATATTTAAAACCTTTTAGAACACATATTACACGAATATACGAATGCCACGAATAAAGGATAAATTATTCTGTTTTTCTAATTTGTGTAATTCGTCCATTTGTGCCATGTGTGTTTAAGTTTTTGTTTTTATGTAAATGATAAAAATCTATCCGATTCGTTTACAATATAGGCATGGTCATACTGGCTTCCAAAGTTTATACCCTCTCTTTTTTCAACAGACCTCTCTGAGGCATTATGGGCACAGAGTGTAATTGATACACCTTTATCTAACAATGACATAAAGCCCTTATTGTTAATGTTATATACCCCATCACACATTAAAAATATCTGGACATCCTTTCCTGACGAGATCGCTGCCTCGGCTAATTTTATAACAGTAAATGTATTCTCACTCTCAGGACTTGTAGTAAGGAAAATCCCCAACCTTTGTTTCTTTGACTTATTATCCATTATTTCTAATCCCTAACCCCTATCCTAATCCCTGTCTTCAGTGTCTTGCTATACCGCAAAACGCTTCATAATCAATGAGTTCCTTTATGGTTGGGTTGTCACCACATACAGGGCAGTTAATATCCCTTCTCAATCTGACCTGCCTGAACTCTGCATCAAGGGCATTGTAGAGGAGGAGCTTGCCTATCAATGGCTTTCCTATCCCGAGTATCAGTTTTATTACCTCAACTGCCTGAAGGGTGCCTATAATCCCCGGAAGGACGCCCAATACACCCGCTTCCTGACAGCTTGGAACCAGACCGGCCGGTGGAGGCTCCGGATAGAGACATCTGTAGCATGGACCATCTTTGGGCTTAAATACAGTAACCTGTCCATCAAATCTGAATATACTCCCATGCACATTTGTCTTCCCTGACATTATGCACGCATCATTTACAAGGTATCTTGTCGGGAAATTATCACATCCATCAACAATGATGTCATAATCCTTGAATATCCTGTGTATATTCTCCGATGAGAGTCTTTCCTTATAAAGAGTTACCTTTACATCTGGATTAATTGATTTTATGGTATCCCTTGCAGATTCAGCCTTTGACCTCCCTACATCCTCAACGCCATGCAGTATCTGCCTCTGGAGGTTGCTCATATCCACAACATCAAAATCTATAATCCCCAAATTTCCGATACCTGCTGCTGCAAGATACATTGCCGCAGGCGAGCCTAAACCCCCGACACCGAGAAGGAGAACCCTTGATTCCAAAAGTTTCTTCTGTCCCTTTCCCCCAACCTCCGGAAGGATTATATGCCTGCTGTATCTATAAATCTGTTCTTCTGTAAATGATGACATAATGGACTTCACTCCAATTTCAAAATACTCCACCTGCTATTGCCGGAATGATGGACACATCATCCCCATCTTTTACTTCACTCTCTTCACCCTTGAGAAACCTTATATCCTCTTCATTTATATAGACATTGATGAATCTCCTCAGGCTTCCACTTTCATCATAAATTCTGTCTTTCAATCCCGGATATTGTTTTTCTAAATCTGAAAACAGTTCTTTGATGTTTTTACCATTAGCTGAAACCTCAGACTGATTCTTAGTCAATTTCTGTAATGGTGACGGTATCCTTACCTTTACTGCCATAACTTTTCCTCCTCCCAAAATAATTAAATTAATTTCCCGAATTTTTCCTGAAATGAGCCGAGGCGCGGCTCAATAATAACAGGGTTTCCTATCCTGCTTGATACAGCCTCTATTGTTTTGAGTCCGTTGCCTGTAATTGAAACAACTGTCAGCTCGTTCTTTTTAATCCTTCCCTGCTCGATAAGTTTTTTAGTTACTGCCACTGTGACTCCGCCGGCAGTTTCTGTGAAAATGCCTTCTGTTTTGGCAAGCAGTTTTATACCCTCTATAATCTCTTCATCGGTAACATCCTCTCCATATCCGCCGCTCTCATTAACAGTTTTTATTCCGTAATAGCCGTCTGCAGGATTTCCGATGGCTATTGATTTTGCAATAGTATTCGGCTTTACAGGCTTTATAAAATTTCTTCCCTCTTTAATAGCCGATGTTACAGGGGAGCATCCCTTTGCCTGTGCGGCAAATACCTTCGTATTTACTTTGCCGATCAGCCCCAGCATCTCAAATTCTTTAAAAGCCTTCCATACCTTTGTGATAAGGGAGCTCCCCGCTACAGGGACAACCACATTGTCAGGAGCCCGCCAGCCCAACTGCTCCGCTATCTCATAGCCGAATGTCTTTGAACCATCGCCATAATATGGCCTTATTGTTATATTGACAAATGCCCAGCGGTAGTTAGCCGCTATCTCACTGCAAAGCCTGTTTACATCATCATAATTGCCCTTTACCCCAATAAGATTTGTTCCATAAATAAGGGTTCCGAGAATCTTGCTTGATTCAAGGTCAGCCGGTATAAATATATAACTCTTTATACCCCCTTCTGCAGATAAAGCGGCGACTGAATTGGCAAGGTTACCTGTAGATGCACAGGCAACAGTGTCATACCCAAACTCCATTGCCTTTGTTATTGCTGTTGCTACTACCCTGTCCTTAAAGGAGAGGGTAGGGTGACTTACACTGTCGTTTTTAATATATAGGTTATCTACCCCTAATGCCTTGCCAAGATTTTTAGCCCTGACTAATGGTGTAAATCCTACATCCCTTCCTACTCTTGGCTCGCCATCAATAGGAATGAGCTCCCTGTATCTCCACATGTTCTTTGGCCTGCCTTCTATAACCTTTCTGGATAATACATTTTTTATTCCATCATAGTCATAGATTACCTCTAAAGGACCGAAACAGAACTCACAAACATGGATAGGCTCTTTTTGATACTGCCTCCCACACTCCCTGCATTTTAAACCATTAACATAGCTCATAATTAATGTCCTTCAAAATATTTTTGAAAACTTAAATATCTTGTCCCTGTATCAGGGAATATTACAACAACATTCTTCCCCTTTCCCAATTGCTCTGCAACTTTGAGGGCGGCAAAACATGCGGCACCTGATGAAAAACCGACTAAAAGACCCTCCTCTTTGGAAAGGCTTTTTGCTGTATGAAATGAATCCTCATCACTAACAGGTATTATTTCATTTATTATGCTTGTGTTTAAAACCTTCGGAATAAAACCTGCCCCAATCCCCTGTATCATATGCGGCCCCGGTTTTCCGCCTGACAGGACTGCCGATGTTTTTGGCTCTACAGCCACAATTTTAATCTCTTTATTCTTTGTTTTTAAGACCTCGCCGACACCTGTTATAGTGCCACCTGTCCCAACACCTGCTACAAAGGCATCAATCTGGTCACCATCCATAGCCTTTAATATTTCCTTTGCTGTAGTCCGCCTGTGAATCTCAGGATTTGCCGGATTATTAAACTGCTGGGGCATAAAATAACCGTGATGCCTTTTTGTCAGCTCCTCAGCCCTGTCTATCGCACCCTGCATGCCATATTTAGCCTTTGTCAGCTCAATCTGTGCCCCGTATGATTTGAGGATGCTTCTCCTCTCGTCACTCATATCATCAGACATGACCAATATAACCCTGTATCCCTTTACAGCCCCTACCAGTGCCAGCCCTATTCCGGTATTGCCGCTTGTAGGCTCAACGATGGTGCCCCCTTTTTTCAGCAATCCCTTTTTTTCTGCATTTACTATCATGCTTAGGGCTATTCTGTCCTTCACACTGCCGCCAGGATTAAAATACTCTACCTTTGCATAGATATTGGCATAATTCTCAGGGACAATTTTATTGAGTCTTATTAAAGGGGTAGAACCAATAAGCCCTGTAACATCATCAGCCCTCTTCCTCTCCATCTTTATTTTTATGCCCATTAGATTACTTATGAAAAAGATTAATATACCTATGTAAATTTGTCAAGAATTATTTTTAATAATATTCTCGCCTTACTCCTCTCCCCTCATCTGTCTGCCTTCAGCACAGGCAGGGGGAGAGGGTTAGAACCTGCCCCCGAAGTATTTAATCGGGGGGTGAGGGGTTTGTTCATATACAAGGAAATTATAAAAATTACCAGGCACGGAGACACAGAGGAAACAATAAGGAGAAATGGGGAAATTTGAGAAAGGGGGAATGAAATATTTATTTACCTTTTCTCCATCTCTCCATCTTCTCCCTTTCTCCTTAATCTTTTTTAATTTTGTCTTTCTCAGTGCCTCAGTGGTTAATCAGGTTTATGTTCATTTCAAACAAGTGTCAAAAAATCATATAGTAAAAAACTACTATATAAAAAATGAGACTTTTGGGTGATTGACTACTTTGGAGGAGAGGGATAAATTAAGGCTTCAATACAGAGCCTTTATGGAGGGAAATAAGATGTATGATAGAAAATTGCTTTTCACAGAGTTGTGACTACTGGAGGCGGGGAACGGCTTGGTGAATGGAGTAATCCAAGATGCGAAAGGTGAGAGGATGAAAATTGTAAATATCCCTTTTCCCCTCATAGGTAACATTAGCATTCTGGTCATTGGGAGCCTGTCCTGAGTTTATCGAAGGAATAATCGTTCAAGTGAGATGGTTGAGCGAATCAGATAGGATGCAACCTTTTCTTCTGTTTTTTCAACAAATCTGGGATGTGTCCACAACAGATTTAAACTTTTTTTCAAACTCATCTTTCTTTCCGATAGCGTCTTCATTATAGAAAGGCATTCCAATTAATTTGTATTGCTTGTTCTTAAAGAGAGTTCTTATTTCATACCCTTTTTCAATCTCCTTTAAAAAATTTTCTTTGTTTTTCTCTTGTTCAGCAGTCATTAATTTTTCCCCTTTAGGTTCAATGAATAATTGATAAACAATTTTTTTTGGCTTAACATCCTGTTCAAGAAAAAGTAAAAAGTCGGGTTCAAAAGGACTGCCGTCATTGAAAGAATACAACTGGAAAAATCTTTCGTTTCTCAATAAGTAAACATTCTTGTATTGTTTTTCCAATTTGTCAATGAAACTGTGAATGAACTTTACAAGATATTTTTCTTGGTCTGTGCCAAAGTTGTCCGTGTAAGCATACCAGTTTTCATTGGGAACATCAAGATAAAGGGCTGTCGGGATTGTTGACCAACTTTGAGCGTGACCCTGTCCGCCATTGCTTGCGGGAATGTATCGCACCTTTTTATCAATGAATTTTTCTTTGATGGAAGCAGGGAAAAATTCTTTTGTTCCTTTGTGTCGGACAACCCCTCTTGGCAAATGGTCTGCAATGAATGAGAAAATAGAAACACAAATTCTTAACTTTTCTCCTGCACTTAAATTTTTTAATTGTTCTTCTGTTCCCGAAACATCCACTTTTACATCAGCCAGATAATCTTTGGAAGTAATAAATTCATGAATGCCTTTCAATGAGGGGAAATAAGTTCGCAGATTGTCAAACCAAAAGAATTTTATTTTATCAACTGCTTTCTGTAAAATCTTTTTGTCAAAATGTTTTTCGTCTCCGAGTGTAAATGTTTCCGTTGTTGTTGCTGTCTGCAAAACCTTTTCTTCTGACATTATAGAAATTTCCCTGCTTGAGCGTGTCGGCAAAGAATATTTGTAACGCTTTTCTCTGAACTGCTTGTCTAATGCTTTTATATCTTCTCTTTTGTAGTCGGTTCTTTTGTTGTGGAAATAAACTCCTTTTTTGTAAAAGTCGGTTTTCTTAAAACTCTCTTTCAATTTTAATTCCCGTTCTTCTGATTTTTCGGGAAGCAAACCAGTTTCCCGCAATGCCTTTCTTAATTCTTCAATGTATTTAGGATTGTATTTACTGTGGTAATACATTGTTTCGCAAACTCTCAATGGATTTTCTAAGTCCTCATCGTATTTTCTTCTGTCCTCTGCCTGTTCTTTTTCCAATTTAAAAGGAAAATATCTTGCACCCCTGCCAATCAGTTGTGCTTCCCGCATTGTTGTCGGTCCTGGCTTTCCTTCTTTCACGACACGGGTATCATATAAGCGGACAATGTCAAATAAATTCAAAACATCCCACCCCTCATTCAATTTGTCTACTGCAAATACTCCTCTGTATATGTTGTTCTCTAAATTATTTACTTCTTTTTGTTTGTCTATACTTTCGCTTTCCGTATTCACGCAAATACATTTTTCAGAAGCAAAATCCTTTATTAATTCCTTTGCTAAATCGTCAAGAGCAATTTTCTTTTTTTCAAAATAATCAAAAGCGTCCTTGATTATTTTTTTTGCACCCGCTTTTAACTTCTGCAATTCTTTGCCAGTTAAATTTTGCAACCGTTCGTGAAATTCTTCCTGAAATATTTCTGAAACTACTGGGTCGCCTTGTTTATTTTTCGGTTCGTTCACATAGTTTGCCTTGAACATCACCACTGGTTTAACATTAAGATTATGGTCGTTGAAAATTTTCAGTCGGTATTGACTTAAAATCATCGCTTGCAATGCCCGTTCAAATTTATCGTTGCTGTCAAACTCGTGTGTCAATACTTCTTTGCTGTAACCATCTTCACGGAATTTTGCAAGCGGATAATCAAAAATCAAAACATCTTTATACTTGTCAAGGATAAGGGGGTTGGTTAATTCAGCCGTTGCGGTAAATTCTAATAAAACATTTTCTTTTTTATTTGATTGAAAAATTCTGTCGGCTGTGCCTTCCCAACTTACGCTATCATCATCAATATCAATTTCTGTTTGAGCGGTGCGTGTATCAACTTGCAAGTGGTGGGCTTCATCGCTAATCAGAACTAATTTTTTATCCTCAAAATCCTCATAAGTAATGCTGTTTTCCTGCGTGTTATTTAATTTGCTGTGCAAACCCTGAATAGTAGTGAACATAATATTTATGTCATTAGGATTTGCCGTTTCAAATGTGTCCACTTCACGAACACGCAATGTTTTGCCGTCAATATTAATGGTTGGAGCAAACAGATATTTATGTGATTGTGCATTTAGGAAATTCTCTTTTGTTTTCTGCACGATGTTATCAAGATGAACGAAAAAAAGAAAATTGCTGTAACCCTTTTTGTATAAATCCAAAATCAAACCCGCCATGATTAATGTCTTTCCGCTTCCTGTTGCCATGTGATAGAGAAAGCGGTTTTGTGTTCTGTTCCGACTTTCCCACCAAAATAAAAAACGACTGAATGCTTCTTTTTGATAAGGGCGTTTCCCGAAATTTGGTTTCAGGTTACCGATAATATGCTCGGGAACTTCTGGAAAATTAATTTCTTCCTGAAGGGTTGTTAGTTTTTTGTGAAGCGTTTGTATTTGGTCAACCGTCTGTTGCATTTCTTATTTTTTGGAATAAAATTGTCTATTCAATTTTTTTGATTCATCATCCATTGCTTTTTTGTAACGCTCATCTTCTATTTCGGAATAGTTGATGTAAAGATGATTGAGGTCAAGGGTGCGAATGAGAATTTGTTTTTGCTCCTCTATTGATAGGTCTTTCCACTTTATTTCTCCTTCATCACTGAATACTTCCGTTTCTTTTATGCGATGGCTGATAAATCCTTCTTTCTGCATTTCAGCCCAAGTCTTTTTTAATTCTTCTGTCTTTTTTGCTTTTTCAATTTTATCAATATATTGTGCGTTGTCTTTGGCGAGTTCGCAAGAAATAAAATTTTCCTTGCCAATTATTTTTTGAATTCGTGGAACAGAAACAGTATCAAAATAATCTAATTGCTCGCAAAGAATAAATTTTCTTTTACCATCGTCCTTTTCATTAACTCGTAAAACCGCTTCTGCTGTTGTGCTACTCCCAGCAAAGAAGTCAAGAATATAATCGTCTTTGGAAGTTTGCACAATGTTTATCAGATGCTCAATCAATTCAACTGGTTTTGAATAATTAAATTCTATGTCCAGTTTTTTAATATAGTCCGCTCCTTTACGATTAATAAATTGGTCAAAATAATTTCTTGGTTTTGTTCCGTCTTCTTGCCTGTCCGTTAAATAACTTTTCGTGTAAATGTTATACTTTGCTTGTTTCCCATTTTCATCTAAAAGAGGTGAGTTTTTAGTTTCTTTAAAAACTAATAAATCTTTTTTCTTAAAGTATGATTCAAAAGCCCACCGCCAAACTTTATCCTCTCTTGTTTTCGGTTCAATGTGAGCACCGTCTTTCTTCTTTGTTGGAAATATATTCCCTGGCGGAAGTAAAAGAGTTCCGTCTGGTGCTTCAATAAAATATCTTTGATTATTACATCCTCTTAATGGGTCTAAAGATGATTGATATAATGCAACATCATCTCTATATTTTTCTCCTTTTCTTTTTCCTTCCGTTTCCATTTTTTTGTATAAACTTTCATCAACTTCATCATAAAATTCTGGCAATTTGGTTTTGTCCTTGGCGTAACAAAGGATAAAATCAATAGATGGAGCAAACCAAGTTCCTTTATTACTTGCAGTTTTAGCAACTCTTGCAACTGTATTGATAAAATTTTCTCTCCCAAAAATATCATCGGATAATACTTTTAGATAATGAACTTCCTCGTCTCCTATATTGATAAAAATTACTCCATCAGTTTTTAGAAATTGTTTTGCTGTCTCCAAGCGATTTTTCATAAAAGTTAACCAAGCAGAATGATTAAAAGTATCATTGTAACCAAACTCGTCACTCTTTGTATTGTAAGGCGGGTCAATGTAAATGAGTTTTACTTGTCCCTCAAAGCGTTCTTTCAATGAATGTAAAGCAAGCAAGTTGTTTCCTTTTATAATGAGATTTTCTTTTCCAAAATCAATTTTACCTTTTAGGTCTTGTTCTCCTTTGCTGTCGTATTTTTTAAAGTTGGTAAATGCTTTCGGAGAAAGTAAGCGGTCGTAATGTTCGGGAGCAAGTGTTTCATTCCAGAAAATTTCTGAGCGGTTTTCTCTTTCTGCTTTTGTCTGTCCGCCTTCAAGCAAACAATCCTTGTAAGGCCACACTAAAACAACATCTTTACTCTTGCTTAAATAATCTCCATCGGCTTCCAGTCCGATTTTGCTTTTGTATTTAGTGTAACTGTCGGCTAAAAATTCTTTGAGATTTACAAAATCCTGAAACCTCACTTTGTCAAAAACCAACACGCTGTCCACTTCCTGAAAGAAGTGGGTCTTTATGCTTTTGTTGCTCTGCAAAAGTTTGAGCAGGTCTTTATCAAGTTTTAAAGCAAACTCAATTACCTTGTTCTTCATCAGTTTGCCATCGGCAACAAGGCGCTTGTCCTTTTTTAAGAGTGTTTCAAGTTCTGTATGTATGGTTTGCATAGATTGAAATAAATATAAAATTAGCTCATCATATATTTGATTCCACTCTTATTTACAGACAACTACTCATAAATGACTATTCTGAAAACTTTATATCTATAAAGAGATTATTGTCAACATAAAAGTAGATATTATTCTATTTATAAACTTATAGAATGTTTAACCGTCTTTTGTTTGTTGCTATTCTTTTACCAAAAGGAGTTTCTATGAATATCTTGTTATCCCTTGGCAAAAGAATTCAGACTGTCAGAGAAAAAGCAGGGTTGACACAAGAACAGTTGGAAGAAAAGACTGGAGTGCATACTAAATATATAAGTGCTATTGAGCGAGGACAGAAAAATGTTACTGTGAAAACTTTGGAAAAGATTGCGAAGGGATTAAATGTTGAACTTTATGAGTTGCTTCTTTTGTCAGAGGAGATTGGTTCAGATAAAGCAATCAAAAAAGCGATAGAGACACTCATTAAAGAGGCTGATAGCAAAATTTTAAATCTATGTCTTGATTTTTTAAGAAAAGCGGCAACCTGATATTCATACTTACCTTTAATCTTGGGTTATGACCATCCAAGACGAATATCCCACGAATTCAATATAAGCAAAACACAACACCCCCCGACACCCTTTTCAATCTATTAAATTGTTAATGAGGACGATCTGAAGAAGGCATCAGGAAAGGTTACAGAGTATCATCAAAATAAGGTAGCTACTTTTTGCAGGCACAATTTGGGCACAGTTGAGGCACAGGAATCATAGATAGGAAATTGCTTTTCACAGAGTGTATTGTAGATTTAACTTAAAATGGCTGTCAAGCGAATTTTTTTAAGGGAATTTTGATAAGGCTGTCTGTTTTTTAACAATATCTATCAACGCATCAATGAATTTTGGGGAATCGTTGAGGGATTCAGTTCTATGGAATATTAAGCCGAGGGATTTTGCCGTCTCTTTATAAAATATATCAATATCGTAAAGGGTCTCGATATGGTCAGAGACAAAGCCCACAGGAACGATTAAAACATACTTTTTCCCATCCTTTGATAATCTTTCAAGGATAGAATCTACTGTTGGTTCAAGCCACTCACCTGCACTCATTCCCTTACTCTGAAATCCGAGATGCCATATGATGTCACCTGTATGCCTTATTATCCCTTCTATAGTTTCGTTAAGCTGTTTTGCATAGGGGTCATCCCTAAATCCCCCCTCACCCCCCTTTTCTAAAGGGGGAATTGGAAGACTATGGGCACTGAATATTACCTGAATCTCTTTTTTATTAATGTCTTTAAAATATGAGAACCCTTTATTGATTTTCTCTGCAACTGCTTCCAAAAAGAGTGGATGGGTATGCCAGTTATTTATAAAGGAGATGTCAAATCCCCCCTCACCCCCCTTTGATAAAGGGGGGAATAGGGGAGTGAGCTCAGCCATTGCTTCATTTACTGTATTTATATAACCGCCTGTGCTGATTTTAGAATAGTGCGGAGCCATTACTAAAACCACGACGCGCTCCGCTTTTAAACTTACAATCTCTTTTAAAGTATCTTTAATAAAGGGGTGCCAATACCTCATACCTATAAATACCCGAAAAAGTTCTTGAGTTTTGGAGTTGAGGAGTTTTGGAGTTAACTCATTAGTTTCATTTAATCTTTTTTCAAGTGCCTCTGCCTGTCTTCGGGTTATATCAAGTAAAGGTGAGTGACCGCCAATCATCAGGTATCTCTCTTTGATTTTCTGGAGTTGGTTAGGGGAAGGTTTTCTGCCCCCCATCACATTAGTGATAAATGGCTCTATAGATTCAATGGAATCAGGGCATCCAAATGCAAGAAGGAGAATTGCTATCATTTTAGAGTTAAGGAGTTAAAGAGTTAAAGAGTCAAAAAATTTCAAACTCCTCAACTCCTAAACTTTTAAACCCTTGAACTGTATTTATGTACTGCCTCTATAAGGGTTTTTACATTTTCAACAGGTGTATTGGGAAGGATACCGTGGCCAAGATTGAATATATGTCCCTGCCTCCCGCCCGCCTTATCAAGAACATACTTTACACGCTTTTCTATCTCTTTTGGTGTGGCAAACAGGACTACAGGGTCTAAATTCCCCTGGATTGCGACATCATAACCCAATCTCTTCCACGCAACATCTAACTCTATTCTCCAGTCCACTCCGATTACATCCCCGCCCGCCTTTTTCATTAATTCAAGGATAGTGGATGAATCAGTGCCGAAGTGGATAACCGGAACAGAGTTTGCTTTGATGCCGTCAATGACCTGTTTTGAGTATGGGGCTACAAACTTCTCATAATCAAAAGGTGATAGACATCCAACCCAACTGTCAAACAACTGAACTACCTGAGCACCTGCATCTATCTGAGCCTTTAGATAGCTTATGATTATCTTTGCAATCTTATCCATCAGGGTATGCCATAAGGAAGGCTCATTATACATAAGGGACTTTGTATTAATATAATTTCTTGAATGCCCTCCTTCAATTATATAGCTGGCAATTGTAAATGGTGCACCTGAAAAACCTATAAGCGGAATCTTTCCATTCAACTCCCTTCTGACTATTTTTATAGCCTCCATTAAGAAAGGGACATCCCTCTCAGGCTCAATAAGACGAATTAAATTAACATCAGACTGGTTTCTGACAGGGTTATGTATAACAGGCCCCTCATTATTTGCAAATTCCAATTTAATCCCCATCCCCTCAAGCGGAAGTAATATATCTGCAAAGATTATTGCTGCATCAACATTGAGTCTCTTGACAGGCTGAAGAGTAACCTCTGCAGCCAGTTCAGGGGTTTTGCACATTGTTAAAAAGGAGTGTTTGCTCCTTATCGCCCTGTATTCCTCCATGTATCTGCCTGCCTGCCGCATCAACCATACAGGTGTGTAATCTGTCTTCTCCCTCTTACATGCCTTGATAAACTGATTATTCATTAGATTCGCCTCGTTCAATAATTAAATCTTTATATCTATTTTAGAGCCTTTGATTAATTTTATTAAATTACTCCCACCCTTCTTCTGCTGATTTAGAGCCGCTTTCTTTACGCCAGTATCAATCTGTGCCTTCAGCCTCGTCTCCTTTGCAGACACAATCTGGCTTGCAATCTTTGTTACCCCAAAATCCTCAGCCATATGACCCTCTCTCAATTCCGCTTTAGCGGAATTTAAAATCGCAGATTCATCCTGAAATACTGCGTTATCGTCAATTTTGCTCCTCACCGTATTGTTCATATACGGTTGCGTTGCAAAATTGCCTCTGGCCTTGTCTTTCAGGCGACTTTGCGATTTTACCCAAAACCCTAAATCGGATTTTGGGCCCCTCTCAAAAAAGTGTCAATTTTTAACAAGTATAACATAATATATTCCTCAAGCAAAATTTTCCCCACTCATTACATTATCCAATTGTATTAATGTAAGTTTTGTGTTAGTATTTAAAATTAATAGAATTAGAAGGAGGTTTTTTATGAGATTAGTTTTAATATCACCGGCAGAAACAGATATTTATATGAAGCATACAAAGAAGGAGGCGCGGTCCTTCTGGTTTGCAAGGCTTTCCCTTGCAATGGTAGCCGCACTTACACCAAAGGATGTTGATGTATCAATAATTGATGAAAATCTGGATGATATAGATTTTAATGTGGATGTTGACATGGTCGG
>Ga0209212_1001060_pt1 | contig 47156 bp, 37 predicted proteins | sample RifGroC2_FD_183996 | JGI IMG/M metagenome (GOLD analysis project Ga0209212, IMG submission 183996) | Groundwater microbial communities from Rifle, Colorado, USA - Groundwater C2 (SPAdes) (version 2) | ecosystem: Environmental > Aquatic > Deep subsurface > Groundwater | place: Rifle, Colorado... | reverse complement strand
AATGATGATCTCTCCGTCTTTGAGGGGGAGCCGGATCTTCTAATCCTCGGAATTCCCCCCGAACTGGGCGCCGAATCTGCTGTCGTCGGCAAGATCACCTCTCGGTTTTCCTGCCCTGTCCTCCTCCTTCTGGACTCGAAATCCGCAGCGGACCTTTGGAGCAGACTCGGGAGAGTGGAGTGCCTCGTAAAGCCTTTTAACCCCTACGAATTGAAGGAAAAGGTGGAACGGCTTATAAGTCGATCTTCTATCCTCTCGCAACCTTCAAACCCGAGCCTTTCCGGGGACAGCCGAGTCGCCCATTATCTCGATTTTCCCTATCTTTCCGAATCGACCTCTGCCCTGGCCAAGCGATATGCCCTGACAACTCTTCCCATACTGATTTTGGGAGAGGTGGGGTGCGGCCAGGAGCGATTAGCCAGGGCCCTCTATTCCCTAAACGATAATGTCGGGGCTTGGATTGCCGCCTACCCTCCGGAGCTCACTAAAGAGCACCTGCTCGGGCGGCTTGCCCGGTTATCGCATAGAGAGGAAGGGATTTCTCAGCGCGTTACTCTTTTTCTCAGCGGCCTGGAGACGCTCCAACCTTCGGCTCAGTCTTTCCTCTTGGGTTTCCTGGAAGACGAGGAGGAAAAGGGAAGGCAATTTTGGATTCTTTCCACCTCCCAGGAGGATTTGTTAGAGAAAGTGTATCGGGGAGAGTTTTTACACCCGCTCTATTACCGTGTGGCAACGTTGACGCTTCGCCTGCACCCTCTCAGGGAAAGACGGAATGACATACCCACCCTTGCCGCCTCGCTGGCCCAAGGATATGGCGAGAAGCTCAATCTGGGAAAAGCGGGTTTTTCCGCCGAGGCGATGGAGCGCCTTTGTAACTATCTTTGGTTTGGCAACTTAAATGAAATGGAGACCGTGATCGCCAGGACGCTAGCCGTTCACAGAAAGGAGACGATCGAGGCCTCAGATCTGGTTCTTGGCCCGGGTATGGAAGAAAACCAAATCTTTTCACCCCCCGTTTCGAAAGAAGAGCCTGCTGCTCAAGAGAAGCCGATTGCTCAAGAGGTGATGCCGGTGGAGGAGAAGGAAAAAAGCGTTCCCAGCGCTCCGCCTCCGGAAGAGAAGAAACCCCAGGCTGTTCCCAGGGCAGCCAACGGGGATTCCCCGGATATGAAGGTGCTAATCACCGAGCTGGCCCATGAGCTGAAGAATCCTATGGTTACCATCAAAACCTTCGCTCAGCTCCTGGGAGACCGGTTTGACGATGCGGCCTTCCGTGTCCGTTTCCAGGAAACGGTCGGCAACGACATCGAGCGCATGGATGAGTTGTTGGAGGCCATGCTGGACTTCTCGCGCTTTACCCATCCTGCCGTCGAGAGAATTCCTCTCTACGAGCAACTGCGCCGTGTCTTGGAGGAAATCGTCCCGGAGTGCATCAAGAGGGGGGCCACCATACGCTGGGGGAGAACGGCGGAGGCGGGAGAGATTTTTGCTGACGAGGCGCAATTCCGCTATGCGTTTAGAAATGTCCTTCGAACCGTTCTCGCCCAGCTCAAGCCCGGGGGTGAAATCCAGATTGATGTGGAGGGGGAGGGGAGAGTGGCCGTTTCCTATATTCCGGAGGGGGGGCGGATAGGCCCGTTCGTCCAGTACCTCGATATCTCTTCATCGGGGCTGGAAGAGGAGACCCTTCCGCTCCGGATTCTTCTTGCCAAGATCCTGCTGGAGAGAAACGGGGGAGGGATCAAGGTCAGCCATCTGGAGGGCGGAAAAGTGCTAATCCGAGCGGAAGTCCCGGTGGGTTAGACGAGATCGGAAAAAGCGATGAGCCAACCGTCCCTGCTGATTGTCGATGATGAAGCCGGCGTGAGGGAGTCCATCCGCCTTATCTTCAATAAGGACATTCGGCTCTTAGAGGCGAAATCCAGCGCCGAGGCGATCCAGAGGGTCCAAGAGGAAAAGCCCGAGATCATCCTCCTGGACATCCTGATGCCTGGCGCTAACGGCCTTGATACGCTCAAGAAAATCAAGTCGATCCATCCTGCGGCTCAAGTAATCATGCTGACGGCGCTGAACACCGCTCGCACCGCTTTTACCGCAAAGGAATCCGGCGCCTTTGACTATGTCACCAAACCCTTCGACGTCGATGAGCTTCGCCTGAGAGTGAGTCGCGCCCTGGAGAAAACGCAACTCTCCCGTGAATTGGAGCGTCTCAGAGCAGAGGTGGGGTCGAAATACGGCATCGAGAACATCGTCGGGAAGTCCAAGCCGATGCTGGACATCTACAAGGTCGTGAGTTTGGTGGCGGGGAAGAAAAGCACGGTTCTGATCACCGGCGAGAGCGGGACGGGGAAAGAGCTGATCGCCCGCGCCATCCATTATAACAGCGATCGGCGCGCCAAGCCGTTTGTGGTGGTGAACTGCGCTGCCCTGCCGGACACCCTCATCGAAAGCGAACTCTTTGGCTATGAAAGAGGGGCCTTTACCAACGCCCATCAACGCAAGATCGGCCATTTTGAATCGGCGCACGGCGGGACCCTCTTCCTCGATGAGATCGGAGAGCTCGAGTTAGGGACCCAGGCCAAGTTCCTGAGAGCCGTTGAGACCGAGACTTTCACCCGCCTTGGAGGGACCGAAGAGATCAAAGTGGACGTTCGGGTTGTTGCGGCCAGCAACCAAGACCTGGAGAAGCTGGCGGGCAATGGAGAATTCCGCCGCGACCTCTTTTACCGCCTCAACGTGGTTTCTCTGCGCCTCCCGCCCCTGAGAGAGAGGGGGGAGGATATCCCTTTGCTGCTGGATCATTTCCTCAGGCTCAAGGCGCAGGAAAACTCTACGTCTCCCAAGACCCTCTCGGCGGAAGTAGTAGATTGTATGATGTCTTACCCATGGCCTGGAAATGTTAGAGAGCTGGAGAATCTCGTCGAGCGGCTCACCATTTTGTCTCCCCATGAGAGCGTCGGGCTCGCGGATCTTCCTCAGGGAATCCGTTTTCGCGATCAGACCAGTTCGTTAAAGGAAAAGGTGCTTGAGGGCTCCCATCCGCTAAGCGAGGCAGTGGATGAGTTCGAGCGTGAACTGATTCTGAAGGCCTTGCAAAAGAGCGGATTTAACCAGACCAAGGCTGCCTCCGTGTTGGGAACGAGTCGAAGGGTGCTTCGCTATAGGATGGAAAAGCTGCAGATCAGCGAGAGCGATGCCGGTCCAGAGCAAACAAAACTGTCCGGGTAGTGGCCAATTCTGTCCCCTGCTTTTTTCCCTAAGAAATCACAATCCCTAGTATGAGGCGGATCGTTTCCCGCTGTATATAGGTAATTTTGCCTGTTTAAAGCGTCTTCCACCTGCCATCGCCCACAGGCCGGCTGAAGTCCATTTTTTCTTAAAATTCAAGTAGTTATGCCAATCCGCCTGCTGGCACGCCGATTGCTCATTTAGACTCCGATTTCATAATTTTCTTTGTTGGGGCCAGATGGATAAAGCCAATATTCTAATTGTTGATGACGAGATGGGGCCAAGAGAATCCCTGAAGGTGATTCTCAAACCCTACTTCAATGTTTACACGGCTGAGAGAGGGGGGCAGGCGATCGAGATCCTCAATCAGATCCCCATCGATTTAGTAACCTTGGATATGAAAATGCCCGGGCTTCCCGGAATAAAGGTGCTGGAGAAAATAAAGCAGCGCGACCCTGATATTGAAGCAATTATCATAACCGGCTATGGCTCCATGGATACAGCTATCGAAGGGTTGAGGTTGGGGGCCTTTGACTACATAGCCAAGCCTTTTGATGTGAATCATATCCTCTCTTTGGTGCGGCGCGCGCTGGAGCGAAGAAACGCCAGATTAAAACTCAGGCAGCTCAAAACCGAATTCCTGGCCAACGTCTCTCACGAATTACGGACGCCTCTGAGTGTGGTGATCGGTTTCGTCTCCATCCTCCTGGACCGGCTCGTCGGCAAGCTTTCAGACCAGCAACAGCAGATCTTGGAGAAGGTTTACAAGAATTCCGCAGAACTCCTGGAGCTCATCGACAACGTGCTCTGTTTGACTTCGCTAAATTCCGGCGACCTCTCGATGGCCGAGAAGGAATTCGATGTCGGGGCGATGGTCAAGGGGAGCGTAGATCGTTACCGGAAATGCCTGGAGGAAAAAGGGATTGACCTGTCCATTCAATCGCCGGCTGCGGAGGTCCGTATAGTGAGCGATCCAGGTAAGGTAAGCCGGGTCTTTCAAAATCTTCTGCATAATGCCATCAAGTTTACTCCCGGAGGGCAGATCACCGTGAAGGTGCATAGATCCATCAACCGGGGGGTGGTTGATTTGGAGATTATAGATACCGGGATAGGAATTCCGCGCGACCAAATAGAGGTCATGTTCCAGCCGTTTCAGCAGTTGGATGGCTCTCTGCGGCGGGAATTTTCCGGATTGGGGCTGGGACTAACGGTCGCCCGCCGGCTAACCGATTTTCTCGGCGGGACCCTGGATATAAGGAGCCAGGCCAATATTGGAACCCATGTCCTTTTGAGCGTTCCTTACAAAATGGCGGCACGAGAAAACGACGCCTTCGATCAGAGGCATCAGATTACGGTATCCTAGAATCATAGAACGGTTGGGGGGGGAATGACTGCTAAAAAAAAGATCCTGGTGGTTGACGACAACGAAGACAACCGGGAAATTTTAGTCTTCCGTCTTCAACAACTGGGCTTTGAGGTTCTGGTAGCCTCTAACGGCAAAGAGGCTATTGAGACCGCCTCCCAGGCAAAACCCGACGTAATTCTTATGGATCTGAGGATGCCTGTTATGGACGGGTGGGAGGCGACCAGGGCCTTACGGCAAACGGAATGGGGCAAGGATTTGCCGGTTGTGGCTGTTACGGCTCATGCCATGGAGGAGGACAGAAGGAAGGCGTTGAACGCGGGCTGCAACGAGTTCATCCCAAAGCCCGTCATGGATTACGCCATTATCCGCGAGACCATTCAGAGGCTCCTAAGATAAAAGGAAGAGCTTTCGGGACTTATCCTCGGATCACTCCCACATCCTCCGGGTCGAAGACCATAGCGACTTCATCGCCGCGCTGGAAGAGAGGTTTGCCCTTTGGATTGATGACGTTGGCCTTGATCGATCTCCCGCGGCTCTCGATCTCATATTCGATGAAGGAGCCCTGATATGCGGAGGCGGTCACCTTGCCGGATATCCGGTTGATCCGAGTCGATTTCTCTCCCGCTCCGAGCAGCTCGATGGCCTCAGGACGGATGTTGAAAAGAACCCTTTCTCCCGCTCCCGACACGCAGGATTGGGCGGCCGAAGAGGTCTGTATCCGGAGCCCTTCCTCGGTCTCGATCTCGATCATTCCGTCTCCGGCGCGAACGGCCGTGCCGGAAAATAAATTCGATTTTCCCACGAACTCTGCGACGAACTTTTCGCGCGGCTGCTCATAGATCTCGCGCGGCCCGCCTTCCTGGACCACTCTGCCGGATTCCATCACGGCTACCCGGGTGGAGAGCGCCAGCGCCTCTTCCTGGTCGTGAGTGACGTAGATCGTGGTGATGCCGAGATCCCGCTGGAGCTTCAGAAGTTCGATACGCATCTCCGCTCGCAGCTTGGCATCCAGATTGCTCAGCGGCTCATCGAGGAGCAGGGCCCTTGGCTGGATGACCAGGGTGCGGGCGAGGGCGATGCGCTGCTGCTGTCCGCCTGAGAGCTGGGAAGGCCTCCGGCCCTCAGTCCCCTTGAGATCGACCTGATTTAGGGCCTGGCGGACCCTGTCCTTGATTTCATCGCGCGGGATTTTCCGCTCGCGCAGGCCAAAGGCGACATTTTCGAAGACGGTCATGTGCGGCCATAAGGCATAGTTTTGAAAGACCATACCCACATCCCGCTCCCAGGGAGGCACATGGTTAACCGGCGCTCCGTCCAGATAAACCGTGCCCTCGTCGGGGATAAGAAAGCCCGCGATCGTGCGCAGAAGAGTGCTCTTGCCGCAGCCGCTCGGCCCCAAGAAAGTAAAGAACTCACCCCGCTCGATGTGAAGGGTGATCTGGCGTACGGCCCAGAGATCGCCGTAGCGTTTTCCCACCTTCTCTAGCTTGACCTCGGCAGCTTTCATACTTCAGTTCGCCGTTAGCGATAAACTCTAAGAACAATTTTTAATTGTTAATTATTAATTTTTAATTATTGGTTACGAAGTCTTTCAATTGACAATTCAAAATTAAAAATTCAAAATTTTGCAGTTGTTTTCATCGTTATACCCTGAAGGCGCTGCCCGCGCGTGCGCCGAAGATCCGGTGGGTGAGATAGGTTCCAAGGGAGACCAGAAGGATTGCAACCACACCAAGGGCCGCCCCTGCGCCTCGGCCTAATGCGCTCTGCATGTAGATATAGATCCCGTAAGATATGGGTCCCAGCTCGATTCTGGGCACCAGCATGATCGTGGCAGAGAGTTCCACGCAGGAAGTAATAAAGGCGATAAGACCTCCGGCCACGAGACCTCCGGCGATTAGGGGTAGGGTAATCTTATAGAAAGTCGTGAGGCGGCTGGCGCCCAGGTTCTGCGCCGACTCCTCCAGACTGACATGGACCTGTTGCAGGGCGGCATAGCAGGCGCGCACCGTGTAGGGCAGGCGCCGCATCGTATAGGCGATCACCAGGATGAGCCAGGTCGAGGTAAGGGGGGCGCCGGCTCCGGGAAAATCCCAACCGTGGAAAACCCTCAGATAGCCCACGGCCAGTACCACTCCCGGGATCGCGAGTGGCAGCGTGGCAATGGCGTCGAGGAGGTTCCTGCCCCACAGACGGCTGCGCAGCAACAAGAAAGCGATGGCGGCTCCCAGCAGCACGTCGAAAGAGGCCGCCAGTAGAGTGTAGAGTAGCGTGTTCTTCACGAAGTGGGGGGCGCGGAAGAAAATCTCCGTGTAGTTGTCCAGGGTGTAGGTGGTGGGCAGGATGGAAAAGCTCCAGACTTTGGAAAATGATAGGAGAAAGATGCCCATATGGGGGAGAAGACTCAAGCCAAGGATCAACCCGCTGAAGAGGAGGACTAGAGTCCGCTTCGCTCCATGAATAGGCCGGGTAGGTGAGGCGCCCCTTGAAACCGTCGCATATTCCGCCAGGCTCAAATATTTCCGCGCCGCCAAAAGAGAGACAAGGGACAAGATGACCAGGATCACGCAGATCGCGTAACCATCCACGTCGTCGATCCCTACGGTTGTAATGCGCAGGTAGGCCTGCGGGGCGAGGAGGTTTTTATAGTTCAGCATGAGCGGAGTGCCCAGATCATCGATGGCGCGAATAAAGGTGAGCAGGGATCCTGCCATAAAACCGGGCAGCATAAGCGGAAGCGTGATACGGCGAAAAAGGCGCAGACCATGGCATCCCATATTTTGCGCCATTTCCTCCATAGAAGGGTCGATGTTGGAAAGGGATACTGCGGTGTTGAGCATGATGAAAGGGAAGTAGTGGAGGGTTTGTACCAGGACCACGCCGGTCAGCCCCTCCATGAACGGGATGCTCCAATCGAACCAACGCATCAGTAGAAGATTCACCATTCCGCTTCTCCCCAGGATCAACTGCAGGGCCACGGCGCCGACAAAGGGGGGGATAACTAGAGGAAGGGTAGCGAGGGTCTGGAGCAAAATCTTGCCGCGGAACTCGTAGCGGGCGCTGAAATAGGCCAGAGGGACCGCCATGAGGCTGCCAAAGAAGACCACCAATAGCCCGCTCCATAAGCTGTTCCACAGCGCCTCCCGAAAGAGCGGGCGACGAAAAAAGTTGGCGAAGTGAAGGAAGGTCAATCTCCCCTCTTCGTTGGAGAGGGAGACCGATAGTACCCGAACGACAGGGTAGAGGATAAAGAGCACCAGGAGAACGAGGAGCGCCGCCATGGTTGCTCCCTGCCACCAGTCTACCCGCTTTGAAAAGGCAACGGGCATCAGGCAATCAATTGCGAAATTCGAATTTCGCAATTCGAAATCGAAAGCTCACGCCTCACCTCGCCAGAGACACCGCTTTCTCGGCCAGCTCTTTGGCCTTGGCGTAATTCGCCTTGGCAAAATTTTCCCACTCGGTTTCAAGCTGGGCCTTGAGGCCCGATTTCGACTTGAAGGCGCCGACAACCTCGTTATCGCTCGCCCTCTTGTCGTTGATGGGCGCCTGCCCGGCCAGTTTTTTCGCCTCGGCCACAAGGTTGCGCGCCTGAGCCAGATCTTTGCCCTTGGCCTTCGCTAGAGACTCCTCTGCCTTGTAGATGCTTCCCCAAGCCTCTTTTAGCTCCCTGTGACGGAAGGTAATGACATGGTCATAGAGAGAGTTCACTACGTCCCGTCGCCCGGAAGAGAGCTTGTTGTTAAAATCGACTCCGCCCATTTTCATAGCGAACGGATTAGGGTAGTTCTTGGGCCCTTTGGCATAGAGCTCCGGGATCACGGGGAGTCTTGCGATATCCGGGGAGAAGAGGACCATCTGTCCGGCATCGCTCAGGAGATAGTTGACGAAGGCCTTGGCGTTATCCGGGTTGGGCGCGCCCTTGACGATTCCCACGCTGGCGGGAACAACTGACGTGAGAGAAGGATAGACAAAATCCACAGGTTGGCCGCTGGCAATGGCGGAGAGGCCGAAGAAGTCGATCACCACGCCGATGCCGTATTGGCCGCTGACGACCGCCTCCGGCACGCCGAAGCTCCGCTCCGTAATCGCCCCCATGTTGCCCCCGGAGTTCAGCAGAAGACCCCAACCCTTGTCCCATCCGTAAGCTTGGAGCATCACCTCGACGGTAAGGTGGGTTGTGCCGCTACGTGAGGGGGCGCTGATCACCAGGTGACCGTAATATTTCGGATTGGTAAGATCGGTCCACTCCTTGGGCGCGGGCAGTTTGTGGGCCTGGAGATAGTTTTTGTTCCACATGAGGCCGTAACCGCTGACGGCGAAACCGAAATAGGTTCCGTCCGGATCATGGATGGGAAAAGTCCCGATCTTGGAGGGTATCTTCGCCATGATCTCCTTGGGTGGCGAGTATCTGTCGAGCAGCCCCTCCGCTTTTAGAGTTTGGAAGGCGTCCGGAGCACTGACCCAAAAAATATCTGCTTCGGGTTTAGCTTTGGTCTCGCGCAGATAGGTCACGCCGGCATTGGTTTGCTTGCTGTTGATGACGACTTTAACGCCGGGATTTTTCGCCTCAAAGGCCTTTTTGTAGGTCTCGAACAGCTCCTTCGGAAAGGAGGTGACAATCACGACCTCCTTGGCTGAGACGGAGGTTGTTGAGAAGATAAGAAGGGAGGAGAGGACGAGGGAGAGTACTCCACGCTTCATGGCGGCCTCCTATTCTTGAGAAAGACGATTTGGTAAGGGTAAGCTATCGGCAGGGGGGAAGTCTGTCAAGAGGGCGGCAGGCAGCCAGTTTTTAGTTTTAAATTTTGCGCTACAAGCCTAACTAAAAACTATTTTTCTGTTTTAATCATCCTCCTCAAAGCGGTTCCATTGCTCTTTGGGCCGGCTCTTCCCGTCCCAACCGATCTGGTCCATGCCGCAGAAGAACTGGAGGTTGTTTCCCTCCGGATCGGCAAAATCATAAACGTAGTTATTTCCCGGCCCCTCATGCTTGACCTTTGCGTGGCCCTTCACTCCTTTGCTCTGCAGATGCTTTTTTATCTTCTTGAGTTCCTCCAGATCCGCCACCTCAAGGGCGATATGCTGAAGCGCCTGTGGACCGTCACCCTTCTCCTTCATCTCTTCAGGCATCGGCACCAGGTTGAAACTATGATGATCCGCCCCAAAGCGGAGAAAAACCATGCCCCTCTCATTGACGTCGGAGACCTTCATTTCCAGGACGTCGGTGTAAAACTCAGTCATCTTCTTTATGTCCCTGCAGAAAAGGCCGATATGGCCGATCTTTTGGATGCGTACCATGGATCATCCTCCTGATTAAAAACTGAAAACTTCAAGCTACCGGTCCGGCACGTAAACGTGGCCGTCCATCAGCAGCCTGGCGGTGCGGGCCAAAGCAGCCTTGGTGAGTTCGAGGCTGCCGTTCTTTTTTTCGATCCCGATCTCCACCTGGATCGTGCCGGAAGGGTGACCGATGCGGACGGCAGATGGGTTGCCAGGTTGGACTCGGCGAAAAATCTCGTTGACGATTGTCCCTTCGACTTTTGCGGCGGCGCCCAGGCAGACGGCGCCGGTCACGGCGTAGGCTTTGTGCAGCTTCTGCAGCGCAGTCATGCGCGCAACGATATCAACCTCGGATGCCTCCACCTTTCCCTTCGGCGACTGATAGGAAGTCGGCGGCGAGACCAAAGCAATTTTAGGCACTCCGGGGCTCTTCCGGGTTGCCTCCTCTTTCTTGGCGATCCCCATGATCTCGGCTACAACGGACCGGATCTCCTCACATTTTTTCAGCAGCACGCTGTTGCCGGCGATTTCTTCCAGGGTTTCGTTGCCCTGGACGCCTAAATCCGTGCCTCGCACAAAGACAAAAGGGTTCGCCGCGTCCACCATGGAAACGGTGAGCGTGCCGACAGTTGGAAATTTGATCTCTTCCTTCACTTTCCCCGTGGGCAGGAGTTTGCCGGTTACCGAACCGCCCGAGTCGATGAAATCGAGCAAGATCTTGGAGCCGCTTCCGGGAGCGCCGTCGATGCGGAAATCTCCCTCGCTCACAAATTCTTCGCCGCGCACGGGAAATTCCGCCACGATGACCTTCTTCGTGTTCGTATTATAGATGCGGACTTTGGTGATCGGCTCCTTCGGCTTGATCAAACCACGCAGCAAGGCGAAAGGGCCGGCGGCGGCGGAGGTATTGCCGCAATTGCCGGTGTAATCTATCACCGGCTGGGCGATTCCGACATAGCCGAACGTGTAGTTGATGTCCGTGTTGGGAACCGTTGGAGGACCGATGTAGGCCACCTTGCTGGTCAAAGGATCGGCGCCGCCCAGGCCGTCGATCTGCCGTAAGTCGGGACTGCCGAAGGCGGCCAGGACCACCCTATCCCTGGTTTTGGGATCTCGCGGCAGATCCTTTTCGAGAAAAAAGATCGGCTTGCTAGTCCCTCCCCGATATATCGCGCATGGAATCTTCATATTTCCGCCAAATTCTTATAACCCTTTTCCCGGTAGAATTGAAGCCTGTTTGCCTGGCGGAGAATTATCCGCCTACCACGACCTCGTCCACCCGGTCCACCTCTTTAAGCTTGACCTGCACCTTGCCCTCGGCGGAGAGCTTGACCGTTTTGCCGACGAAATTGGCAGCTATCGGGAACTCCCGCCCGCCGCGGTCGATGAGGACGGCCAGATGGATCACCCTGGGGCGTCCCAGATCGATCAGGTGATCTACGGCGGCGCGCACAGTCCTGCCGGTATTCAAGACATCATCGACGAGGATGATTCTTTTGTTTGTGACATCAAACGGAATCCGCGTGTGGTCCACCCTGCCGTTGGGCAGAAGAGTGTTGAGATCGTCGCGGTAGAGCGTGATATCCATCTCGCCCAGCGGAATATCGCGGCCCTCGAGTTTTTTCATCATTTCGCAAAGCCGCTTCGCCAGATAAAGGCCCCTGGTCCTGATGCCGATAAAAGCCAGGTGCTCGGAGCCCTTGTGCTCCCGGAGGATCTCCTTGCAGAGTCGCTCAAGATTTTTTTTGATCTGCCCGGCGCTCAGGACTTTTTTAGCTTCAGGTTTTTTCATTGGCGACACGCACGATTGTTTCCAATAGTATCTGGGCTCCCAGGCAGATATCCTCGGGATCGGTCCACTCCATGGGATTGTGGCTGATGCCCCGTTTGCTGGGAACGAATATCATCCCGGCGCGGGTGATCTTGGCCATCTGCATGGCATCGTGGCCGGCCCCTGAGGGCATGACCTCATAGGCGATGCCCTTTTCCTCGCAAATCTCTTTTATCAGAGGAAGCAGGCCCTCATCCAGCGGCACCGGGGTTTCATCCCGAATCGGCAGGATCTCTACGGCGATCTCCCTCAGATGGGCTATTTCTTGCGCGCGGTCCATGACCAGGCGCGCTACCCGCTCCTTTGCTCCGGCTGAGATGCTTCTTATATCAACGGAAAGCTCCGCTTTTCCAGGGACGGCGTTGATCACCCCCGGTTCTATTTTCATGGCCCCTACGGTTCCCACGACCCTCCCCTTGTCCATCTGGGAGTATTCCGAGGAAGCTTCTTCAATGTAGGTGATCAGATGAGCGGCAGCCACCAGGGCATCCTTCCTCATTTCCATCGGAGTTGTCCCGGAATGATCCGCCTGTCCGGTATAGACCACTTTGAAGCGGGTTGGGGCGGCAATCGATGTCACAATGCCGATTCTTTTATTTTTTGCTTCCAGGATCGGCCCCTGCTCGATATGAAGCTCCAAATAGGCCTTCACGCTTGCAGCGGCCCTTTTCAGCGAGGCTAAATTGTCGCGATAGATGCCCATGCTCGAAAGGATGTCCTCCAGCTTCGTTCCATGAGCATCCACGGCGTTGGCCAGGTCTTTGATATGCACGACGCCTGCGACCAGACTGCTCCCTAAGGTGGAAAATCCAAACCGGCTGGACTCCTCGCCGACGAAGCATACCACCTCCAGAGGGCAAGCGAGGGGGAGTTTGTTTTCCTTCAAGCTTCTGACCGCCTCCAAGGCGCCGATGACTCCTACCGGCCCGTCGAATTTCCCGCCCTGGACCACGGTGTCCAGATGAGATCCCGCCAGCACCGCAGGCGCCTTGGGATTGCCACCGTTCCATCGCCCGAAGATATTGCCGATCCGATCGATGTGGACTTTAAGTCCGGCCTGGGTCATCAGGTGGATCAATAACTGCCTGCTCCTCAGCTCCTTGATGGAGAAGACCAGACGCGTCACCGAGCCGTGGTCGCCCAGGCCGATCCTGGAGACGGCATTCAAATCATGGAGCAGCCGCTCTTTGTTGATGGTTATGTTCATCGCCGTAAAGAACATATTACCAGCTTTGCTAACCTTTGATAAAGGGCTCCTCGGGGGCGACGCTTCCGAGCGCAGCCGATGGACCTCTGCTTAATCCGAACCTGTCTACTCCTACGTCTGCGCTCTTCAGCCTCGCCCCCTCGGAGCTACCACTGCCCTCTTTATCTCCGGGGCCTCGCCGTCCCTGGAGCGGAAGATGGACTCCGAGTCGTTGGAACTCTCTTCGAGCCGAGCGACCTCCGCGCCGGAGGCGTCTCTCAAGCTCGATGCAATAGCTCCCTCGGGGAACGCGCTCTCGGCTGCGGCCGATGGAGCAGTGCTTTAACCGAACCTTTTCGTCTCTACGTCCGCAGCCTCACTCGCGCTCCCCTCGGTCGCTCCGTAAAGTGAGGGGGCCTGGCGAGCGACCCGAAAGCATCGGTCGCGAAGGTTCGAATTAACCACTGCACTATTGCTTTCGGGGAGCGAACCAGGTCCCCGAGCGGTCCCATTGCTTTGGGCGGACGAAGCAGCCTCCCGAGCGACTCCCATTGCTTTCGGGGAGCGAGGTGAGTCCCCGAACGAACCTTCCAGGCGACGAGACGGTGAGCCAAGAGGGCAGGGAGGCCCCTTTCTCCATATGAGTGAAATTATATTGGCAAAAAAAGAGGGCTGTGTTATAGCATCTTCAACTTTATTCGCGGAGGCTGCCGGATGAGCAAGACGCCCGAAGAATGGAAAATCGCCATCGCTGAAATGCTGTTAAAGACGGAATCGATCCAGATTTACAAAGAGCGCCCCTTTGTCTTTGTCTCAGGAAGGATCTCGCCGGTATACATCGATTGCCGCAAGCTCCTCTCCTTCCCGGATGTGCGGGAAGCGATTGTCGATCAAATGGCGAAGACGGTGGAAAAGGAGATCGGTCTGGACGTTGTCGACGTGGTCGCGGGCGGCGAGACCGCCGGCATTCCCTATGCGGCCTTCGTGTCTCAAAAAATTCGCAAGCCGATGATCTACGTGCGCAAGAATCCCAAGGGGTATGGCCAGACGAAGCAGATCGAAGGCGTGCTGAATGCCGGGCAGAGAGTATTGCTGGTCGAGGATCTGATCACAGACGGCTTGAGCAAAGTGCGGTTTAATATCGGGATACGCGCCGAGGGAGCCAAGATCACCCATTGCCTGTGTATTTTTGAATACGGCTCGGACCGCCTGGGTCTGCACGAAGGAAAGGAGACCCTCGCCAAGCACGAAATCCGGCTTCACACCCTGGTGAACTGGGACGACGTGTTGAGCACCGGCCTCAGCAAGAAGTACTTCAGCGATGAAGCGAGCAAACAGATCTTGGATTTCTTGAAGGAGCCCGAAAACTGGGGCCGGAAGATGGGCTTCGCGTGAAAAAGCTCCGAAACCACGCCGTTTGAATTCTTCCCGAGATACCCCGTGTCACTGCTGATTCAGAATGTTCTTCTTGTTACGATGAATAACCTCGATGAGGTTATCGAAGAGGGGAGTCTCGTGATCGAGGGCAGGTGGCTCAAGTACGCGGGGACAGCGGTAAAGACGCCATCCGGTCCTTTCGACCGCGTGATCGACGGGCGCCGCCTGATTGCTATCCCCGGGCTGGTCAACGCCCATTGCCACTCTCCCGCGAATCTCTTTCGGGGACTCTTCCCGGGCCGGCCGTTGGAGATCTGGCGGAACTATTGGCGCGCGGCGCTCAGGCCGATGGGGAAGGAGGATTTTTACGCCGGCGCGTTGCTCGGGGCGATGGAGATGCTGAAAAACGGCGCGACCACAGCCCTCGACCATTTTTTCGGCAATCAGGCCATCCGCTTCATGGGCGCCGGGGAGGCGATCCGCGCCATGCGCGATCTGGGGCTCCGTCACGTGGTTTCGCTCACGCTCTCCGATAAGCGCTACGAGGAGACGGTTCCTCTCGATCCGTCTGCCGCGCTCGGGCCGGAGATCCAGCGGATGACCCAGAGCGAGGCGCGCGCGAGCCGCGCGTGGCTCGATGAGTGCGAGGCCTTCATCGCGGAACATCATGATCGAGAAAAGCTCACGACCTGCTGTCCCGGGCCGTCAGCGGTCCAGCGCTGTACGGATGAACTGCTCACCGGGGCTGCGGAGATAGCACGACGGCAAAATCTCCCTCTCCACATTCACCTCGCAGAGACCAAGGCGCAAAAAATTATGGGCCGGAGGCTCTACGGCAGATCGCTCTTACGACATTTGGAATCGCTGGGGATGCTCGGGCCGAATCTCTCGCTGGCTCACGCTATCTGGATCGAGGAGCAAGACATCGAGTTATTCGCCAGGAGCGGCGTGACCGCCGTGCATAACCCGGCCAGCAATCTCCGTCTCGGCAGCGGTCTGGCGCCGGTGCCGCAACTGCTGGCTGCAGGAGCCCATGTGGCGCTGGGCACAGATGGGGCGGCGTCGAACGATGGGCAAAATATGTTCGATGCCATCCGTTTGGCCAGCCTGGTCCACAACCCTGCCGTAAGAGACTTCCGAATGTGGGTTACGCCTGTTCAAGCTCTGCGCATGGCGACACGCGAGGGGGCGCGCGCCTTTGGATTTCCCGCCGGTGTGCTCGCGCCTGATCATCTGGCCGACGTCGTGCTGCTGCGCCGCGATACACCGGCCTTCACGCCGCTCAACAACGTGCTCCATCAGCTCGCTTTCTGTGAGAACGGGAGCTCGGTCGATACCGTGATCGTCGATGGCGAGATTGTGGTTGAGGGCGGGAGGCTCACACGGATGAAAGAGGAGGAAGTTCTCGCGTTGGCTACGGAGTCGCTCGAACGTCTGCGACCATGGGTGCAGGAGGAAATGGCGGCTGCCCAGACTATGGAAGCCGCGCTTGCGGATATGTATTTTCGCGTGGGAAACCAGCCCTGAGAGTGCCCTTCGCTCCACGGTTCGACCGTGAGCTCACCGTCGAACGGTCTCCCGAAGCGACCCTTCCAGGACTTGCTTGGCTAGGCTCCCTCGGGGAACGCGCTTTCGGCTGCGGCCGAAAAATGTCTCGGGGAAGAGAGCGTTTCCCTCTCTGCCAATATGGATGAGACACTTACCTGCCTTGAGTTTAGTGTAGAATGGGGGGTGAGTAAGGAGCGGATAATGGGTACGATGGATGGGGTGGTGTTATCCTCGTCGGAGGTGGAAGTGATGGCCAAGCCCGTGCGGCGTCGATTTACGGGGGAGTACAAGCTTAAGATTTTGGGGGAAGCCGAGGCAAGCAGTGGTTCTGGACAGATTGGGGCACTGCTTAGGCGCGAGGGTTTGTACTCTTCGAATCTCACTCAAAAGGACGGGGTCAGGTCTTGGATCTTGTATTTCACCTATCACTCCCAACGGGAAGTAAAAAGGTAGAAGTAAAAAGTGAAAACATCGGAGGCTCCCTTTATAATGCCGGGGACTAGAAAGACTGGGCGGTACGATGCATCGAAGTTGATTGAGGGGCAATTTGAGCCCAGAGCATCCGGGGTCCACCGTTGGATTTTGGAGGAATCAAGGGTCGAACGCGGCAGGAATACTTTGCTGCGGTCCGCTTGGGGTTGGATCGCAATTATGAGCCGATGGAAAAGATATTTAGCGGCGTGATCCGTAGGACTCTTCGCGCTCGCGAAGCGTAGTCCCCGTCGGCTTCGGAGATTGGTCCCGAAGGGGCTGAGGGATTGCTACATGGACTCCTTCGACGGCCGTGTTCGACGTGACCGAGGTGTACAGCAGGGCTTTGCGCTGGGTGGGGCTTCTTAGATATGGATTGGTTTCGATAAGAGGTTTTTTAGGCATGACTCACAATAGCACGGTTATTGGCAAAAGCTAAGCAGATTGCTCGGGAGTAGAGGGGTCAACCTGCCCCCTTTTCGCCTCCTTTATTTGGCAAGCTTATCCAGGATCGTGGTGTCGTAGAATTCTTTGGGCGCCGCCTTCCCCGCCTCCGGACGAGCGGTCGATGCCAAGAAGTCCAGGATGCCCTGAAGACCGGCGTCGGAGACCTTCAGATCCTTGGTAAAGCCAGGTGGTTTCGTCTCGAATTCGTAGGTTTTCTGCAACACCTCCGGGTCGGATTGCTTCGTGTATTTCATCAGCACGAACATGGCAAGTTTTGGGTCCTCATACCAGCGTAGATTCGCCTGCCGCAGGGCTCTGAGCAAACGCAGCCATGTATCCGCCAGGGGACGGATTCGATCTCTGCGAACCACAACGCCCGTATTCTGGTAGGGTTTGTCGTAGGTGTCCACCAGGCGGGAAAACCCTGCCGCATCTGCGCTAAAGCTATAAGGCGGAGCTAGTGTAACGCCCGCGACCTGGCGCGATTGCAATGCCGACCACATGACTCCCGAACTTCCCAGAGCCATAGGCTGCACGTCTGTGAGCTTCAAACCCATCTTTGCCAGCGCGACTCGCCCTCCGTAGTCGGCCGGCGTTCCCGGCCGATTTGTGCCCACAATCTTTCCCCGAAGTTCGGCGGGGCTTCGGATATCCGGCTGCGCATGGAAGGAGAAGATCATCTTGTTGTGCAATCCCGCAATAAAAGCAACGTTGGCCCCGCTGAGGACAGCCGGTATTACAGACGGCGCAGAGATCACCACGGCATCCACCTCGCCTGCCACGAGGGCAGCCACGGCGATTTTTGCATCGATGTACAAAATTTTTGCGTCCAGCCCCTCGCGCTGGTAGGCCCCGATCTCGGTCGCAATCCAGATTGGCGCCATGGTGGTCACCGGGGACACATACGCAATACGGATCGTAAGCGGCTTTTCCCCGCTGCGCTCTGCGCCTCGAACATCACCGAAGGTTGAGAAGACCAGGAGCCAAAAGATGCTACAGATCACCGATGCGAATCGACCCATGTTTCCGTTCCTCCATCGCCTTTATGGCTCAGTGCGGAAACCCTGTCAATCGGTGGGGCAGGGGATGATAACCGGGCGCTTTACACCGGCGCCTTCTGAAACGCTCTTGATTTTATACACTAACATAACGTAAATTGGTGTATAGAGTCTAAAGGGGGGTGGCTTATGCATAGGACCAATATCGAGCTGGACGACAAGTTGGTGAAACAGGCGATGAGGCTGTTCGGCAAGAAGACCAAAAAAGAGCTTGTCAATTTTGCCCTTAACGAGCTGATTCGGCGGGAAAGGGCAAAGGGGATCCTGTCGCTGGAAGGCAAGGTTAAATGGGAAGGTGATCTCCGGGAGATGAGGAGGGGGAGATTTGCGGGTATTGATTGACACCTCAGTCTGGATTGATTTCTTCCGCGGCGCGACCTCCCGCGAAAGTGCCCTTTTAAAAGACTGCTTGAGCCGGCGCGATCATATCTTTACCGCAGGAGTGATCGTTCAAGAGATCCTCCAAGGAATCAGAGACGATTCCCAGTACCGTTCAGTCAGAGAATATTTGTTCCTCTTTCCGAAGATTGATTCGGAGTTCTCTGATTACGTGGATGCTGCGGATGTTTACCGGAACTTGAGAAAAAAGGGGCTCACTATCGACAGTCCTGTGGACTGCTTGATTGCTGTGCTGGCTCTCCGCCATCGTCTTTCTCTCCTCCATAAGGATTCCGATTTCATGGTGATATCTCGACATTATCCGCTTGCCATGGTCGGGTAATCTGTCTGGAGGCGGGGAAGAAGTAGAGTTGCGAATGAAAAAAGTTCCCGCGCTGGATTTCCGTAACGTTTCTTATTCTTCCTTCGATGACAAAAAGATTCTGCAGTCGATCCACTGGACGGTCCGGCACGGAGAGCACTGGGCCATTCTGGGTCCGAATGGCTCGGGTAAAACCACGCTCTTAAAGATCGCCTGCGGTTATATCTGGCCGAACGACGGCGGAGTCGTCTACCGAAAAGGCAAGGAGTTGATCGACCTTGGCGAGCTGAGGAAGAGCATCGGCTGGGTCACATCCACGCTCGTGGCCCAAATCCCTCCTCGGGAAACAGCATTGCAGACGGTAGCGTCGGGAAAATTCGCGCAGCTGGGACTTTGGGAGAAGCCCACGAAGAGAGATTACGTCCAGGCCGGAGAATATCTCGACCGGATGGGCTGCTCCCATTTAATGGACCGGGAGTTCGGGACTTTGTCCCAGGGAGAACAGCAGAAGGTCCTCATCGCGCGGGCGCGGATGGCCAAACCTTACCTGATTTTTCTTGACGAGCCCTGCGCCGGGATGGACCCGGAGGCGAGGGAGATCTTTCTCGCCGGGCTAAAAAAGCTGGGCAGGCAGAAAAGGGTTCCCGCGCTCATCTATGTCACGCACCACATCGAAGAGATCCTGCCGCTGTTTAAAAAAACGCTCATCCTGAAGGACGGCATGGTGCTGGATTCGGGAGACAGCAGCAGAATCCTAAAGCGGGATGTCCTGGAAAAGCTATACGGCGTGTCGCTCGGCATAACGAAAAAGAAAGGACGCTACTGGCCGATTATCAAGTAGACACCAGAGAGCGGCCGTTTGTTAGGCGAAGAAAAATCTTGTAGACTATTTAATGACAAAAAATAGGGAGCGGGAAATATGACGGAGAAGGCTGTTTTTGGCGCGGGCTGTTTTTGGGAAGTGGAAGCGGAGTTTCGTAAGGTGAAAGGTGTTGTCTCGACGGCGGTCGGATACTCCGGAGGATGGCTCAAGGGGCCGACTTATGAAGATGTGTGCACGGCCCGGACCGGCCATGCCGAAGTGGTTGAGGTCGAGTATGATCCGGCGCAGGTCGCTTATGATCAACTGCTCGAACTGTTTTGGTCCATCCACGACCCGACGACGCTCAACCGGCAAGGGCCGGACGTCGGCACGCAGTACCGCTCGGCCATTTTTTATCACACGCCGGAGCAGAAGGGTTCGGCCGAGGCGTCAAAAAAGAGGCTTGAGGAGATGGGCCGGTACCAGAGGCCCATCGTGACAGAGATTGCCCCGGCAACGGAGTTCTACCGGGCCGAAGAATATCATCAGCAGTATTTCGACAAGCGCGGGTCATCGGGCCACAAGTTTTGGTAAGAGGCAACCTCGTGGCGCCATCCCGCTTTTTCATTCCCAGATTCCTTACCTTCCTGTTATTGCTTGCCGGCAGCGCTATCGCTCAGGAAGCGGAGGAGAAGCGCGCCCCGCAGCAGCTCCAGCCCGGGCAGACCATCTCCAGGGAAGTCGCTCCCGCAAAGCTCAACGCCGATCTCATCAGGACGATGACGGCTTACCGGGTGAGTCTTGAGAAGCTGCTTAAGATCCACGAGCAGGAGTTCAAGAAAAAAGCGGGGGAAGTTCAGGAGCGCAGAGGCTTTTACGAGAAGGGGTACATATCAAGATTGGAGCTGGATCAGAGCCAGCGAGAGCTTGCCGGGGCAGAGGCCAAGATAAGGGAGGTGGAGCAGAAGATCGCGGAAACGAAGACCGCGATCGCCGAGGCTGCGATCTTCGAAGAGCTTCTCAGGCTGCCGCCGTTAAGGGCCGGGGAATACCTGGAGCGGGGGGCTTTGATTCGTTATAACGGAAAAGCCGCCTGGTCCGTCGCCGACACCGGCAAGATTCAAAAATTTTTTTCTGAAAAGTTCGGCCGCTTGCTGCCGATCAGCGCTTTGGGCCAGACCCCATTTCATGACCGAATGAGATTTGATCATCATGACGCGGTGGACGTAGCGCTGCATCCGGACAGCTCGGAGGGCAGGGCGCTCATGGCCTACCTGCGCCAGGCGGGCATACCTTATATGGCCTTTCGCAACGGGGTGCCGGGGTCCGCCAGCGGGGCCCACATTCATATCGGCAGACCTTCTCGCAGAGCCGCCCTGCGTTGAGCAGATTATTCTGCCCTTTTTGATTTTGCCAAGCGGTCGAGATCAATGGGAGACCTCGAATGCCTGCCCCAGTCTTAGAAAAACCAGTTTGAATCCAGCCACTTCTCTTTTCAGGCTGCGCCTTGCGGCCTCGGAGTAGATCGTGGTTTGATGGCGGTAATTTTCCGCATGCCGCGCTAGATCCTTTTTCTCGACGCGGTCGGTCTTATAGTCGGCAAGAAAGAGTTGTCCCTCTCTCTCATAGAGCAGGTCGATGACTCCCTCCATGATCCGGCCGTCCCAGGGAATCAACAGGGGGACTTCGCGCCCGAGGATCCGCGAGAAGCTTAGCTCGCGATAGGCTCCGGAAGAAAAGAAGGACGCCAGGATCTCTTCAAGCTCGCGTTGGAGCTGTTCCCGGTTCGCCTGTTGTTTCGGCTCGATCCACCTGTCCAGGAACGGCTCCAGCCGCGCTCGAAACTCCGCTGGATCGTCGCCGAAGTCCCAATTTTCCAGGAAGCGATGCGCCAGCTCTCCGATCAGAAGAGGGAGCTCGGAGGAGACCGGAAGTTTTTCTCTTTCAGGCAGGGCCTCGGTTAGCTCAGCCTCCCGCAGCTTGAGCAGCGTGGGGGTGAGAAAGAGCGGCGTCCGCAGGGCCGATTCGCATTCTCGGGCGCGCTGCTGCCAAAGCCGCGCATAGGGCTGCCAATCCATTTGCAACGGCTCCTCTTGCGCCGTTGTCCGCGCTCTTCCCGGAGGGCTCAGGCTTTCCCGGACGACTTGCAGCTCGATGGTTCCATCGCCCGCGGTGATGAGATGAGATTCGTTTCGGGCCGCGATCTCCTCGTTGAGAGTCTCTTCGAGCAGCGAAAGATAGCTCCCGGCCCGGCTTCTCTCCGCCGGGGCGCAGGAGATCATCAAGTGCTCGCGCGCCCTGGTCATGGCGACGTAGAGCACACGCTTTTGCTCTTCTTCTTCGCGCAGCCGCGCCTTCTCGGCGATGTAGAGTCCGGCCAGGCTCCAGTGCGATTCGGCGCGCAATCCCGCCAGGCCCGTAGACCAGTCCTGCAAAACCGCCGGCTCTCTATCGCCGGCTTGCTTTAGCACCGTGTGGCATCCCGCCAGAACGACGACCGGGAACTCCAGTCCCTTGGATTTGTGAATGCTGAGAATTCTGATGGCGTCCAGATTCTCTTCCGCGAGGGCACTCTCCGCTTCTTCCTTTATCTCGAGGACACTCGACCCGAACCGGGTGACGACCTCTTTGAGGGTGCTTAATCCTTCTCTTCCCATCAGCTCGGCCTGTTGCCGGAGCTTTTCCAGATTGGCCACCGCCTGCTCCCCATGAAAAGTGGTGGCCGCCAGAAGGCGAACCGGCGCGCTGTCAAAAATGCGGGCGATCGCTTCTCCCACGGGCAGGGTTCGAATCTCCCGGCGAAGCCTCGAAAGAAGCTCATAAAGCTCCTTTACGTTGGAGAACGTCGTCTTCTGGTTTCCCTTAAAGCGCTCCGCCGCCTGGTAATCCAGCAGCCGTTGTCGGTGCAGCTCGTAGATCTCGGCGTCCGTGAGGCCGCCCAGCGGCGAGCGCAGCACTCCTACGAGGGCCAGCTTGTCGTGCGGGTTGTCTATCGCCCGGAGCAGGTTAACGGCGTCGATGATCTCCTGGACGGCATAGAAGTGTCTTTCGCCCTCGACCACGTAATGCAGGCCTCGTCTGCGAAGCGGCTCCAGGTAGTAGTGGACGTCCGTCAACTTTCGCAAGAGTATCGCCACATGCTTCGGTTGAACCACTGTCTTCGTTCCGTTTTCGTCGACAATCTCAGCCTTGCCCAGAACATCTTCCTCGAGCCATCGCGCCAGACTCTCTGCTTCAAGTCTCCGTGCCGTCTCGGTGTCGGGTTTTTCATCTTCACCTCGGACTTTCCGAATGGCCACTTTGCGGAAGGGGAGGGGACTTTGCCCGTCGTCGGTGCTTTTCCTAGGAGCAGGCTCGATCGCGACGTAATCGGGCTGCAGCCCGTCCCTGGGTTGGATCAGCCGATCGAAGACTCCGTTGACGACATCCAGGATCTTTCCATGGCTGCGGAAATTCGCGCTGAGACGGCATTCGATGCCGTTTTGCGCCTTGATGATTTTCTCCACGACTTCGAGATAGGCCTCGATGTCGGCGCGGCGGAAAGCGTAAATGGATTGCTTCGGATCTCCGACGACGAAGATCTTCCCCGGAGTGAGCTTCACCTTTCTCCAATCCTTGGCCTGCCGGCCGATCTCTTCGGCGAGATAGATCAGGATTTCGTACTGGATCGGATCGGTGTCCTGGAACTCGTCGATCAGGATCGCCTGGTGGCGGCGCTTCAGCGCCTCGCGGACCGTGGGGCAATCGCGCACGAGAGTCCGCGCGCGAGCGAGTAGGCCGTCAAAGGAGATCATCCCTTCCCGCGTGAACGCCTCGCGAAAATTCTCCGCGAACGGGATCAGCAGATCGCAAAGGCCCCGGCTCAAAGAGTCGTCCACCTGGCACAGCGCTCTGGCCGCGCGCACGATCTCCTGCGCCTCTGCGACGTCCTCCTCCGGCCATCCTTTGAGCTTTTTGCTGATGTTGCCTGAGAGCGAATCCTGGCCGGATTCGCTCAGCTCGTAGCCGCCGGGATCGCCCGAGCGCAGGAATTTTTGCAGGATCGCATGAGAGGCGCGGACAAGCTTTTCATTGCTCCTCTCTTCCGGGTGCCGCTGCAGGAGCAAAGAGGCCCTCTCCTCAAGCGACTTGAGCCAGGCGAAGATCGGCTGAGGAATTTTTTCGCCGTGCACGATTGTACCGAGCCGCTGGAGATCCACCGTCTCGGAGCAGAGGGAGGAGGCCAGAGCTTTGATCTCGCCCAGGCCGATTTTTTTCAAAACCCCCTTCCACTCTTCCTGCCGGCTGCTCTGGCGCGAGAGCTCCTGGTCCAGCCACACGCCCCACAGCTCGTCGAAAAGCCGCTCGAAGCGCGTTCCGTCGTCTTCGATAAACTGCGGGTCCACGCCGCTTTCCATGGGGTAGAGCCTGAGCAGGGTCGCGGCGAAGCTATGGATAGTGCCGATCTCGCTCCTCTCGACCTGGCGCAAAGCCTCCAGAGCGCGACGATCCAGCCTCTCCTTGGAAAGGTGGTATCTCTCCATGAGGGCGCGAAGCTCTCCGTGGATCTCCTCGTCCTTCGGACTTGCCGGAGCGCTGTCCAATCGCGCCGCGATGTAAGACTCCAGCCGCTCGCGCAGGCGCATTTTCATCTCGTTGGCGGCTTTGTTGGTGAAGGTCAGGGCGACGGTCTGCGTGAGCTTCACTTCCGGATCTCGCATCAAAAGATTTACCAGCCGGTCCACCAGCAGCCGGGTCTTTCCCGTGCCCGCGCCGGCGGTCACCACGACGTTGCGGTCGAAAGTGGTCGCAGCGCGCTCCCGCTCCGGGGCGTCAGGCAACTGTGCGGTTATGGCCGTCATCGCTATTCTGCCTTTTTGTCCCTGAGATTCAGATGCGCCCTGCTCTTCGGATCTCTCTCGACTCTCCACATCGTCGGACGGTGATTCCTTCGGCACGCCTCCGAGACCTCGCAGTACCGGCAGTAGTCGTCCGGCTGAATGAAGAAGAAGCCCCGGCGGATCGATTCCACGAGAAAGGCGGCGGTCTCTTTGAGCGCTCCGCCGGACTCTCCGTCCCAAACATCGCCGGGTAAACTCTCGACGACCAGCGGACCCTCGGGCCACTGAGGCGCGAGAAAATAGAACGCGGCGTCGACGGAAGCCCCGGCGCTCTTGAAGGCTTCGGCCTGTTTCTTTCCCAGGAGCAGGTAGAAAGGTGGCTGGAGTCTCAGGCCGCGCAAGGCGGAGCGGAGGAGATCCTTGTCCGCAGACTGTCGGGACTTTGCGGATTTGAGTTTGTAATCGATCACGCGATAATGGTTTTCTTCCGGCTGGTAATCGATGCGGTCCATGCGCCCGCGGATCGTGAGCCCGCCCAAAGGGCTCGGCCAGCTCTCCGGCAGCCGGACAACAGCGTCACACTCCAGGACGCAAGGCCGATGTCCGGACTCGTGAAGCTCTTCGAGATCTTGTGCAACCGCCCGTTCGAGGAGCGTCGCGACCCCTTCGCGGAGGATTTCCCAGGCGAGCGGATAGCCGACGGGATTGTTCAGCTCGAAATCGAGAAAGACCCTTTGCGTCACGGCTTGGAGGATCGCCGCTGCCTGCCCTGAGCCTGCCGAATGGGTGTCCAGCGATTTTTCCTTCGAGAGAAAAAACTTGCGGTCGATGAGCTCCTGGTAAAATGATTTCAGAATCGAATGAACGATCTGTCCCACATCGGCGGCGCCGGGACCCGAAACATCTTCGGGCCGTTCGAGCCGCTCCAGGCCGAGCAGAGTTCGGGCGAAGAACTGGAAGGGACAGCGGGCGTAGCCTTCCAACGAAGTCGGAGAGATTCCTTCTTCGACGACCCGCGCCCAATAATCCAGGACAGGGCCCACGACTCCGTCGTGTTCGGCGAGACGGTCCGTGATCGCTTCCAGCCGCCGGATCGCTTCGCTGCCGCGCCTGTAGAGGAAAGGCGACGGCAAACAGAGATTTACGAGAGGCGTGGGGTCCTTCGACGTCAGAATCATCCGGATCGCCAGCTCCTGAGGGGGCAGCAGATCTTTACGGCTGAAAGGCCCGAGAGATGCTTTTTCCACTTCGCCGCGGGGAATGACGATCTTTGTGATTTTTCCTTCGCCCATAGCGCGGCAGAGCTCTTCGAGGTACCATGAAGGCGCGAGCGGTTTCCCGCTCTGGTCGTTTCTCTGGTGGAGACAGTAAAGCCTTTCTTTGGTTGCTCCGACGAGCAAGGTAAAGAGCAGCCTTTCTTCATCGAAGCCGCCGAGCTTGGTCGCGACTTTGTAGCCCAGCACCGTCTCAAACAACTGTCGCTCCCGGTCGCGCAGAAAGGCGTCTTCGCGGATCGTTCGGGGAAAGAGCCCTTCGTTGAGGCCGATGATGAAGAGCGCGCGGAAAGAAGTTCCTCTGGCCGCCATCGCGTCCAGAACCGCCACTCCTCTGACGTTTCGGTTCGCGAAGGGGACAGAGGCGCGCTCGAGCCAATGCTGATAGGTCTCGAGAAAATGGATCAGCGAAACCTTTTCGCCGACGGCATCCAACGCGGAAAGCCGCTCAAGAACTTCCCCGATCGTTTCCGCCGCTGACCGGCCGGAGGAGCTTTGAGGCTGCGAATCCATGCTCAGCCACTTTTTTTGCAACTCTTGCCACATTTCCACGTAACGGCTCCACGAGGCCTCTTTCGGCAGACTCTCCAGATCGCCGTGAAGCTCGGTGAAAAGTTGCCATAGAACCTGGACCTGATTTGCCGGAACAGCGAACTTCTTGGGCTCGCTCTCTTCATCCGAGCCCTCTGCCAGCACGACGTCCCGAACGAGATGCTTTTCCAGCCGCCGCCATTCATCAATCCCTTTGCTGATGCCCAGCCGGCGCGTGGCAAGGTCCCACAGATCGGGCCGCGGCACGATTCTCTCCGGAGCCGAAGAGAGGCGGTTGAAGAAAGGAGAATCAACCAGATCTATGACGTGAGAACGGAGGTAGCCCCTGAGAGGGAGGTTGATGAGGAGAAGCGTCGCCTTGGCCAAGGGATGCTGGACGAGCGGCTCCTCTGCGGAGGCGGCCATGGGAATGAAATGGCGGGAGAAGATTTCCTTGATCCATGGAAGGTAGGGTTCCAGAGTGCGGCCCGCCACTCCGATCTGATCGAAGGAGAATTTATCCTCGGAGACGAGCCTTAGAATTTCTTTTGCCACGGCGTCGATCTCTTCGCGAACGCTGAAGCAACTGAAAATCGTAACCGGAAAATCATCGATCGGTCGGCGCGGCTTGTCCGTCTCCTCGGCGAAGAGCGGAAGGAGCGAAGTGTGCGCCGCCCTGCGCTCCGGTTCTGCGGCCAGGTTGCGGGTTTGCGCCTCGCCGTCAGCCAGACCGTGCACGTATCTTTCATAAAAGCGTTCGGCGAAAGTCCAGGCCGGATGTTGGGGTCTCTCGTGAACGAGCGGAAAGAAGAGGGTTGTTGGATATTGGCGCGCCACGGACTGGAAAAGATCGAGCTGCACTTGGGTCAAGTCGTAGAAGCCATAGTAGAAGATGCGATTGAACTGCTTCAGGTAGATCGATGAAGACGCCTGCTCCAGGGCCATGAGATCCAAATCCGCATAGTCCCGCAGGTTCCATTTTTCACAGCAAGAGAGGAATGACTGAAAAAGGGTCAAAAGTTTCTCGACGCCCTCCGTAGCTTCTTCAAAAAGATCGCCTCTCACGGCTTCGAGGGCCACAGAGGGATTGACCACGCCGTCCTTCAGGTCCCTGAGAGTTTGCCACAGGGCGGCTGAGCCCCCCGCTTTCTCTTCGAGGCCGACGAATGGCTCGGTGCCGGGCAGTTTCATGCGGATGATCTGCCGCAGTATCTCCTCAAGGAGAGAGTTGTCCTGGAGGGGTTGAGCCTGCGCGCCGTGACGTTCCTCCAAAAGACGGAGAGAGAGCTGATAGAAAGTCAGAATGTGAAGGTTCAACAAACTCAGGCCGCGCTCTTGAGCCAGGAGCACTTTAAGCCGCCGCCTGAGCGAATCGGAGGGGACCAGAATCAAAAGCGGAGAGAGGGGAGAGTCCTTTTTGTGGCCGAGGATTTCCTCCACCAAGGCGTCCTCGAGATAGGGATGGAATGGACCTAGGACAGTTTGCATAGAAAACCCACACGCCGAGATTACCATAACCCTCCTTGGGGTCAAAGATTTTTAAGTTGCAAATCCAAAGACAAAGTTTTAAACAGGGAACGGTATTCTTTCCCTTTCCCATGTTTGCGACAGCCAAAATTCAAGGCCTGATCTTTTTCCTCCTTCTCCTTCTCGTCCCGGCAAGGCCGCCCTTCGCCTTTGCCCAGCAAAGCGGCGCCGGGATCGTTATCTCCGACAGCGAGCTGGCCACCAAGGCAGGGATGGAGATCCTCAAGCGCGGCGGCAATGCTATGGATGCCGCGGTGGCTACGGCCTTCGCCCTTGGGGTTGTCGATCCGGCGTCTTCGGGCGTGGGGGGAGGGGGCTTTATGGTGGTCTATCAGGCGAAGGAAAAGAAGGCCCATGCGTTAGACTTTCGTGAAACAGCTCCAGCGGCGGCGCGAAAAGGTCTCTACATCAAAGGAGGCAAGCCTGTCCCTGCTCTAAGCCTCACCGGTCCGCTCGCTGTTGCGGTTCCAGGCGAGGTTGCCGGCCTTGCTGAGGCATTGAAGCGCTTCGGCACCCTGCCGCTGCCAACGGTCATGGCTCCGGCAATCCGCTTTGCCTCGGAAGGTATTCCCGTGTCTCCCCATCTCCGCCATGCCATCGAGCGCCAGCTTCCGACCATTCGGAAGTTTCCCGATCTCGGTCGCGTCTTGCTGGTAAAGGATGGAGTCCCGTCCGAGGGGGAGAAGATCCGCCAACCGGAGTTGACGGAGGCCCTGAAGGCGGTTGCGGAACAGGGTCCGCAGGTTTTCTATCAGGGATGGATCGCTCAGGCGATCGTGGCTGCGTTGAAGAAAGAGGGCGGTATTTTAACGCTCGAAGATCTAAAGAACTATAAGCCAGTGTGGAGAGAGCCCATTATCGGGAGCTACCGCAAGCGCCTGGTCATTACCATGCCCCCTCCGAGCTCCGGAGGAATCGCGCTCATCGAGATGCTGAACGTGTTGGAAGGATACCAGCTCCACTTGATCCCCCACAACTCCGCTACCCTCTTTCACCTTCTTGCCGAGACCATGAAGCACGCCTTCGCTGACCGCGCGCAATATCTGGGGGATCCCGATTTTGTTCAGATCCCAACCGAGAAACTGACCTCGAAAGAATACGCCGCCTGGATTCGCGGCCGGATCTCGTCCGTAAGGACTTACGGTCCGAAATTTTATGGGCTTGCCGCATCAAAGCCGGAGCAGGGTGGAACCACGCATTTCGGAGTTCTGGATCGGTACGGCAATGCCGTGTCCTGCAGTTTGACCATCAATACCCAATTCGGCTCTAAGGTCCTGGTTCCGGGAACCGGGATCATTCTGAACAACCAGATGGACGATTTCGCCATCGAGGCTGCGGCGCCCAATATTTACGGTTTGATCGGAACTGAAGCCAATTCGGTGCAGCCTCGAAAAAGGCCTTTGAGCAGCATGACGCCGACGATCATCCTTCAGGGCGACCGTCCGTCTCTGATTGTCGGGGCCTCGGGCGGCCCGCGCATCATCAACGCGACCTTGCAGACCATCCTCAATGTACTAGACTTCCGCCTGCCGCTAAAAAAAGCGGTGGAATCCCCGCGCATCCATCATCAGTGGATTCCGAATGAGCTTGCGGTAGAGGGCAAGATCCTCCCTAACATCAGGAAGTCATTGGAGCGAAGGGGGCACGCGGTCAAAGAGAGAATCTCTCTGGGCGTCGTGCAAGCGATCCTGGTGGAGCGCACGAAGGTCGATGCCGAAGCTGATCCGAGAAAAGAGGAGAAGGCTCGTTCAGAATAAAAATGATGGTTAAGCGCGCCCTTTGGACCACAACGCTTGCAGCCGGCGAAGAGCCTCCCAGCTTAGCCAGGCTCGCCCCAGCAACCTCTGCCATTTGCCTTTGCGGGTACCGACAAGGAGGGCGGCCAGACCCATCACGAACGCCGGGTGCGCCTTAAGCGTTGAGATCGCCCCGGCAACCATCCTGGCAAGTCTTATCGGTTTCTGGAACTGCTGATAGGCTTGAGCCAGTTGCTCTCTCTGCCCCGCCGAGCGGGCAATTAAAACTTCCCGGCGGCGGGCTAATCGCTCTGTTTTGGCTTTCACTATCTACGACTTCAAACGCTCCCGGTCTTTGGCTAGCTCCGACAGCGTAGCGGAAAGGAACTTCGGTTTGTCCAAGCCCTTTTTTCGCGCTCTCCATCCGGCGAAAAGGCCCAGGGCCAGATAGAATATGGAAAATCCTCCCAGAACGTAGAGCCGATGCGTGTCCCAAAAAACCACCACGACGAGGAGCGTGAAAAGCAGCGCTCCAAGGCTCACGCAGAAAAGCGCAACGACCGTGAGCAAAATCATCTCCTTGAGTCGTTCTCGTTCTTCTTCGATCTCGGTGGAAATGAGATCCGCGCGTGTTTGTAAAACGGCAACGAAAGTCGCCGCCAGCGAGTTGAGAGAATGGAAAAATCCCGCCGGGCGACTCATCCCCGCTCCACTGTCTTCAGCGGCCATTGTGCCAAAAAAATCAGCTGCGGCGGATGAGCAGCCCAAGCACCAGACCGATTCCGGCCGCAATTCCTACCGCATTCCAGGGGTTTTCCCGCACATAGATGTCGGCTGCTTTAGCGGCCTCTTTGGTTTTATCGATTAAAACGTCTTCGGCCTCCGCTAAAGTCTTTTTCCCCTCTTCCAGGCTTTGCTCGATGTGCTGGCGCGCCGTAACTATCTTTTCACCGGCTTGATTGGCGGTCGCTTTGAGCAGTTCCTCCGCGTCAGTAACCAAAACCTTCAAATCCGAGACCAGTTTCTCCCGTGTCGCCTCCATAGCCATCAATCCCTCCTTTTTTGCTCTATAATAGGCTTCAAACGTGACGCAATCAAGTAGGGCGCCCGTGAAGGACCGCCTCGGGGTGAACAATTTTCCGGTTGATTTCTATCTCCCTTTACCCTACCATAACAGCGTCTTTGGAGCGCCGGTCCTAGAGGTATGACAAAGGAGGGAAATCATGAGGCATCGTTTTAAACTGCTATTCACTCTCTGCTCACTGCTCGTTGTTTGTTACCAACCTGCCATTGCGTGGTCGCAGAGCGCCCCGAATCCGAAAGTTGTTGAAGGGGCCAAAAAAGAGGGAGAGATCATTTGGTACACCACCATGACTCTGGATCAGAGTAAAATGGTAGTGGACCGCTTTCAGACGAAATACCCTTTTATCAAGCCTTCCCTTTTCCGCACCGGCGGCGGACCTCTGCTCAACAAGATTTTTACCGAGGCCCGCGGAGGTCTCCATGCCTGGGACGTTGCCGTCGGCAGAGGAGAGATGGTCCTGCCGCTCATAGAGCGAAAACTTATTGTCCCTTACCGCTCGCCCGAGACCAAGATGATCGACGAGGACTTGGTGGATAACGAAGGTTACTGGACAGCCTATTATGTCAATACATACGTATTGGGTTGGAATACCAAGCTGGTAAAGAAAGAGGATGTCCCCAAAACCTATGAGGCCTTGCTCAACCCGAAGTGGAAGGGACAGATCTCGGTCGATACCGAGGCCTATGGCATGCTTCAGGGACTTATCGGGCTATGGGGAAGAGAAAAGGCGGTTGCCTACTTTAAGAGGCTGGCAGCCCTGGATCCGGTTCCAAAACGGGGCAACACGGAAAGGGTCCAGCTCGCCGTGGCCGGGGAATATCCCCTTATCTTAGCTTACAACCAAACCATTCAAAGATTGACATCGAGGGGAGCGCCGATCGACTGGCTGCCTCTGGAGCCGGCGGTAGTTCAAGTCAATCCCGTCATGCTGGCAGCCAAGGCGCCCCATCCGAATAGCGGCAGATTATTTATCGATTTCATCCTTTCCAAAGAGGGCCAGCAGATGCTGAGCGGTTTCCAGCGGATCCCCGTGCGTAAAGACGTTGATCCGGATCCACCCCGGCTTTTCAGAGGTTACCAGCGGGCGATAGAAAGCCCGGAAGGGTACAAGGACTTCGACGGCACGGTGAAGCTCTATTTGGACATTTTCAAGCTGCGTTGACGCCGAGCCAATAAACTTCGCCTAACTTCGTTTGGGAGCTGACTTCTGCGTTGAACGGAGTTTGGAATAAAGCCTCGTCGGCTCGGGGCTCGCGCCTCGTTACGCTCGTTTCTTGGCTCGGCGGGGTACCTTAAGGGTTGAAGGGGTTCTTCAGCATCACGGTTTGTTCCCTGCCGGGGCCGACCGAGATCAAGATCATCTCGGTCTCGATAATTTCCTCCAGGCGTCGAACATACCTCTGCGCGTTGGTGGGAAGGTCGGAAATTTTTTTCGCCTCAGAGATGGGCGTGTCCCACCCGTCCATTTTTTCCCAGACAGGTTCCGCCCGCTCCAGCACGCTAAGGCTTGCAGGAAACTCGCTGTAGATCTCGCCATTGCACCTGTAGGCGGTGCATATGCCGATCTTTTTGAAGCCGGTCAGGACATCGAGTTTTGTCAGGGCGATGCCGGTAATCCCGTTGATCCGGACCGCGTAGCGTAATCCAACCGCGTCCAGCCAACCGCAGCGCCGCGGTCTGCCGGTAGTGGCGCCGTACTCGCTTCCGCCCTCCATAAGTCTCTCTCCCTCCGGCCCTTTTAATTCGCTGGGAAACGGGCCGCTTCCCACTCGGGTGGCATAGGCCTTGGAGATGCCGATAATATGATTGATGCTTTTTGCCCCGATCCCTGCCCCTGAGTAGACTCCGCCGATCTCCGTATTGGAGGAGGTCACATAGGGGTAGGTGCCGTGATCTACATCCAGGAGTGTCCCTTGGGCCCCCTCGAAGAGGACTTTCTTGCCCCCCTTGATCGCGCGATCGAGAAGCAGTCCCGTATCGGTGATGTACCCCTTAAGTCTTTCGCGGTAACCGCAGTAGGCGTCGTGAATTTCTTTGAAGCTCAGGGTCTTCTCTTTGAGGATCGCCTTGAGATAAATGTTTTTCTCTTCGATATTGTAGCGGAGCTTCTCGCGGAAAGTTTCCACCTCCAATAGATCGACGAAGCGGATGCCGGTACGGGCTACTTTATCTTCATACGCCGGACCGATGCCGCGTCCTGTCGTACCGATCTTGCCTTTTCCTCTGAGCCTTTCCCGGGCCTGGTCGATGGACTTGTGGTAAGGCATGATCAGGTGGGCCCGCTCGCTGATCCGCAGCCAGGAGTCGTCGGTGAGGTATCCCCGCTTCTTCAGCCCGTCGATCTCCTCCAGCAGGACTTCAGGATCCACCACAACGCCGTTTCCGATAACGCAGAGTTTGCTCGAGTGCAGTGCGCCGGAGGGAATGAGATGCAAGACCGTCTTTTCTCCGTCGACGACGAGGGTGTGGCCGGCATTATTGCCGCCTTGAAATCGGACTACGATATCCGCGTTTTGGGCGAAGAGGTCGACGATCTTACCCTTGCCCTCATCTCCCCATTGAGCTCCGATGACAGCTACGTTGGCCATTTGATCAGGCGATAGGCGAGAGGCGTGAGGCGATAGCAAAATCTTTCTTATCCTGTTGCCTACTGCCTATTGCCTGTTGCCTTTCCATCAGAGTTTTACCAGCTCTGCGGTGACGATACTCGGCAGATTGCGCAGGGCCTCGAGGGTTTCTTTGGGAACCGCATCGTCAACATGGAAAAAAGAGATCGCCATCCCGCCGGCCTTTTCCCGGCCCAGTTCCATGCTCGCGATGTTGATGCCCTTTTGCCCCAGCAGAGTGCCCACAGCGCCGATCACGCCGGGGACATCCCGGTTGTTAAGGATGAGAATGTAGCCTTCGGGAACCGCCTCAAGATAAAAGCTGTTGATCCGGACGATTCTTGGGTTGTTGTTGCCGAAGATCGCCCCTTCGACCTCAAGCTCTTTCTGCTTGGTCTTGACCTTCACCGTAATCGAGCTGGCGAAGTCGCCTGCCCGGCTGCTCTTGGACTCGACGACTTTTATTCCCCTCTCCCGCGCGATCACCGGGGCGTTGACGTAATTAACGCTTGATTCCATCATCGGCGTTAAAATTCCCTTAAGAACCGCAAGGGTCAGAGGGGCGACGTCGTATTGGGTGACCTCGCCGCCGTATTCGACGTGGACCTCCTGGGGCAATGTGGCGAGCATCTGCACCTGGAGGCTGCCGAGCTTTTCTCCCAGGGTAAGATAGGGCCGGAGGGCCTTTAGCAGCTCCGGGCTCACGGAGGGGACATTCACCGCGTAGCGGATAATTCCACGGGCCAGAAAATCGACCATCTGCTCGGCCACCGCTATAGCCACATTCAGCTGCGCCTCGTCCGTAGAAGCGCCCAAATGGGGCGTGGTAATCACCTGGTCCATCTTGATGAGCGGATGATCCGGCGGAGGAGGTTCATCGACATAGACATCCAGGGCCGCCCCCGCCACCTTGCCTTCTTTGAGCGCTTCCGCCAAATCCTTTTCGTCCACGATGCCGCCTCGGGCACAGTTAATGATCCTGACTCCCTTTTTCATTTTGGCAATGGCCTTACGGTCGATCAGTCCGCGGGTCTCGTTAGTCAAAGGGACATGCACGGTAATGAAGTCTGAGCGGGCAAAAATCTCATCCAAACTCACCGGCTCCACGCCAAGGCGGGCCGCATTTTCGGGGGTCACGAAGGGATCATGGCCGATCACCTTCATTCTCAACCCGACCGCTCGCTCCGCCACGATGCGTCCCACGTTGCCGAGACCGATGACTCCCAGAGTCTTGTTGCAGACTTCCACTCCCATGAACTTGTCCCGCTTCCACTGCCCGGCTTTGAGGGAGGCGACCGCCTGGGGAATATGGCGGGCGAGAGACAGCATCAGCGAGATGGTGTGCTCGGCGGTAGTCACGTTGTTGCCGCCAGGCGTGTTCATGACCACGATGCCTTTTTTGCTCGCGGCCTCGACATCGACATTCTCGACGCCGACGCCGGCCCTGCCAACGACTTTGAGATTTTCCGCGGCCTCGATGAGATCCGCGGTCACCTTAGTGCCGCTGCGAATCACCCAGCCGTGATATTCTCCGACAATCTTTTTGAGATCTGCCGGCTTGAGCCCCAGACGCACGTCGACCTTGAAGTCCGGGGTGCGTTCAAAAACCTCAAGCCCCTGAGGGGCTAAACTATCAGTCACAAGAATCTTCGTTTTCTGTTCCACGTTGTCTTTCCTTCTCTTTTTTTCTAATCCAGGCTCTCCATCAGAATTTCTTGCGCTGCGGCCACCCCTTGGCCGAATTTTACCGGATGGCCGAACTTTTTAAGTGCCATCTCCAACGCCCCGATAGCGACCAGCACGTCAAAGGCGCCGATATATCCTACGTGGGCGATACGAATAATCTTTCCCTTGAGTTGATCCTGCCCCTCGGCAAACGTGATCCCCATGCGGTCACGGAGATACTCGAGGAGCTTTTCCCCGTCCATGCCTTCCGGAAGCATGACACCCGTGGTCGCCGGGCTGGGATTTTCAGGGGCGAGGAGGTCAAGGCCCAACGCCTTAGCCGCGGCCCGGGTGGCCCTGGCCAATCGTTCGTGGCGCGCATACACGCGCTCCAGCCCCTCCTCCTGCATCATTTTGAGCGATGCATGGAGGCCGAAGATCAGCGACACCGCCGGAGTGAACGCCGTGGTCTTCTTCTGCTGGTTTTTTCGCTCCAGTTTTAAATCGAGGTAGAACCTGGGAAGCTTCGCCTGGTCTGTCCTTGCCCAGGCGCGGTCGCTGAGAGCGACGAAGCCCAGTCCCGGCGGGAGCATCAGGGCCTTCTGCGAGCCGGTAACCAGGACATCGATACCCCAGTCATCCATGGGTACAGACAGGACGCCGACAGCAGTCACCCCATCGACAATGAGCAGCGGGCCATTGCGGGTGAGCTGAGCAATCTCCCGGACCGGATGGAGCGTAGTGGTTGAGGTCTCGCTCGCCTGGATCAGAACCCCCTGGATATCAGGATAGACCTTGAGGTGCTTCTCCACGACATCCACCTTGACGGCCTTTCCCCATTCCACCTTGAGCTGGATTACCTCAAGGCCGAAGGCCTGGCAGATCTGCTGCCAGCGCTCGCCGAATTTTCCTCCGTTGACCACCAACACCTTTTCACCCGGAGAGAAGAGATTAGAGACGGCCGCCTCCATCGCGCCCGTTCCCGACGAGGCCAGAGTCAGCACGTCGTTTTTTGTTCCAAAGAGAGCCTGCAAACCCTCCCTCGCCTCAGCAAAGATCTTACTGAACTGAGGCGTCCTGTGATGAATCATCGTCTGGGCCATAGCCCTGACGACCTCGTCAGGGATGGGCGTGGGGCCTGGTGCGAGCAGATATTGCTTAATCATTTTTTCTTCCCTTAAAAATAAAAAAGCCTGAACCTCTCTTATTAAGAGACCCAGGCGTTCGGCCATCTTAACGTTTTGCACTCCCTCGTGGTTGATTCCACGTAGACGCCAGTCGCGCAAACCGATGAAACAATTTTTACCTATCTTAGAAGGTCCGGTTTGTCAACGACTTTTCAAACCGTAGTGAATGAACTCTCAAGCCGGGAGAACCGGACGAGGAGTTTTAATCGCACCGCCCTACGCTTTGCTGACTCGGATGGGCGCGCAAGCGTCTAGATGCCCTGAAAAGGCATCGATCCATTCCATCTTGTGAGGCAGCAACGTGTTATAGTTTACACCCTTGCCGCGCGAGAGAGGCTGGCCGTGACTCCAGCGACCGAAACATGCTCCAACCCCTACCACCTCTGGATGAATCCCCTGGGTGAGCTTGACTGTGCCGGTAACCTTCTCTCCCTCGCAGCTCTCTACTATCACGGTTTCCCCGTCGCCGATCCCTTTTTGCCGAGCCGTTGCCGCGTTCATGATCAGGTTATAGCCCCAGGGGTGACGGGTGGTCAGCTCATCCAGCCACGGATTGCCTTCTGTGGTTGAAAAAGAGTGAAAGCCAAACTTAAAGTTCACAGCCAATAAGTCGTAGCCTCTCGCTCGTTGCGCTGAGGCCGGACACGGTTTCCAAAAAGGCATGGACTGGTACCCGGAAAGATCCCAATCCAACCCCGCCTCCTTGACCAGCGCCTCGACTTTGGGCCGGATTTCCAGGAAGTGTTCGAAGTAGATAGGTAGACGGGGGAGGCGCAGAACTCCTCGAGGATAGCGTTCGCCGAGACCGCGGCGCCATGCCACCAAGCCGTTCTTCTTGAGCCAATCCAGGCCGTGATCGCTCCCGAAGCCGGATTTGGCGCTCAAGTCCAGAATCTCTTCCCAACGGTAGCTCCTCTGTTCGTCCAAACGATAAGGTTCCTTGAGGCGCAGCCTGTTGTTTAACTCGGCCGTAACCTTGCGGCCAAGCCCCAACTTCTCTCCCAGATCGAGAAAGACATCCGCCAGGTGCTTCACGTTGGGCTTGGATTCTACGCCAGGCTGGCGCAGGGTGAAGTACCACTGATCCCCGGTGACCCATCCCCGGAGGCTGTTCACCGGGAAATCCAGTCGCTCCAGGGGATGCTGCACCGGCAGAATGATATCGGCGAATTCTACGGTCTCGTCTATCGTGTGGGCAAAGGATACCATGAAGGAAAGCCGGCTAAGGGCCTGGGCGAGCAACTTGGGATTGGCGCCTACCATTATGGCGTTAGACGAGCAGTGGACCACTACCTCCGGCTTGTATGGCAACAGGTGAGCATATTCTAGAAGCCCCAAGGCTAAGAGGGGACGCGGGCTTCTTCCCACCGGAAAGAGCTCCCCCAGGTCTACTGTTTGAGGAACGGTGGGCTTCCTGGCCGGGTAGGGGCGGCGATTACCCAACTCAGGGCCGGAGGTCACCAGCCCTTCAGGACCTTCGCCTATGCGGAACTTCCCGTGCGGCCCGACCACGTTGGTGCTGAGGTTGCCTCCGGGAACATCGACGGCTCCTACCATGACATTGAGAAGCTGTACTGCCGTGCCGGTCCACACGCCGTACATGTGCGCTGCCAGACCTCGACAGTCGGGAAAGGCGCACACAGGCCTCAGCGGCATCTTTTGCCCTTCGATCACGATGGTGCTGCCGATGGAAGCAGCCGCGCCGAACTCCCGCGCCAATCTGCGAATGGTAGAGGCGCGCACGTCTGTAATAGTCTCCACCTCCTCGGGCGGATATTGGCGGAGGTGCTCCTTGAGGGTCTGGAAGGCTGGCCGGCAAGCCATACCGCCGACATCATAATTGCCCAGGAGAGCGGGCCTAACCGGGGGGGCGTCGTAAGCGCAGGCGGCGCCTTTAGCTTCGTCCCATACCAATGGCCTTCCCGTCTCGGCGTCTCTCAAATAGCGCCCATCCGTCCCCACCAGATAGGGACCGTTCGTCTGTGCCTTGAGGAATTCGGCGTCAAAGATGCCCAACTCATTGAGCAGCACGTTCAGCATGGAAAGCGCCAGGGCGCGATCGGTGCTCGGTCGGATGGGGATCCACTCGTCGGCCTTGGTTGCGATGGGCGTGCAGATGGGGTCGCACACGATCAGCTTCATCCCTCGCTCCCGAGCGTCGGCCATCGCCTTGGCAGCCTTGATAGTGTCATGGCCGACCATGGTTCCCTTCTGTGAGCCAAATAGCATCAGGTAACGACACCGGCTAAAGTCCGGCTCGGTATGCATAGAGCCCGTATTTAGGTAGTTGGACCATGTCTTGGCGCCGAACGGGGTACCGACGCCCGCGTTGGGAGTGCCGAAGGATTGCGCAAAAGACCCGATTGCCGCCGTCACAGACTCCGGGTCTCCGGTGCCGGCTAAGACGATAAGCTTCCGGGGATCGTCTTCCAGCACACGGCGCAGATGCCCGACCACGATGTTCCAGGCCGCCTCGGCGTCAATGGGCTCCCACTTGGGATCGACGCCTATTCCTTTTTCGGGGTTAGTCCGCCTGAGCGGCGTTGCGACGCGATGGGGATTGTAGAGCCCCATGACCGCTGATATGCCCTTAGCGCAGATCCTGCCGTAGTTGTGGGGATTGTCAGGGTTGCCTTCGATCCCTACGACAGTTCCATTCTCCACTTTAATGATGATGCCGCAGGTGTTGACGCACACCTGGCACACGCTGGGAATCCGCTGCGTGACTGACCCCATCTCCCATCCTTTGCTTTTGGTTAAAAGAGTATCGGACATAATGAGCTATCGTGTCAACCCGATTTGAGCTTCTTGCGGGCCTCTCTCTCTATTTCATTTGCCACTCAATTTGAACTATGCGAAAATTTGCACTCTAATAAAAGGGAGAACTTCGGAGGCAGCATGCGGTATCGACCATTGGGTAGAACGGGTCTGAAAATTTCGGAGATCGGGTTTGGCTGCGGCAACAACGCCGTCCTGATGGTCCGCGCGACATACGAGGAACAGTTGCAGGCGGTCCGCCTCGCCCTGGAGCTCGGGATCAACTACTTCGACACCGCTTTTGCCTACGGCTTGGGGAAGTCGGAAGAGAATCTGGGAAAGATCCTGAACGAGCTTGGAGCTGCAGCCGTTGTCGCCACCAAGATCCGGCTTGGACCGGAGGCGGTGACCGACCTTAAATCCGCAACGATCCAGGCGGTCGAGGCGGGCCTCAAGCGTCTTAAGAGAAATTACGTGGATGTGATCCAGTTGCATAATCGAGTCACGCTTGAAAGAAATCCGGGCAAGCGTTTCAGTTTGACAGCCGGAGACGTTGTCGGACCTGGAGGAGTCATCGAGGGTTTTAAGGAGCTAAGGGATAAAGGCAAGGTGGGTCACTTTGGCTTCAGCGGCCTGGGCGATCCATCTGCATTGCATGCGTTGATCGACAGCGGAGAGTTTCACTTGGTCCAGGCTTATTACAACCTGCTCAACCCGAGCGCCGGCCAACCGGTTCCGCGGGGCTTTAGCGCTCTGGATTATGGCCGGCTCATCGATCGAGCCGCGGCTAAAGGCATGGGGATTGCCGTCATTCGAGTCTTAGCAGCGGGCGCTCTTACTTCAGACCCAACAGCAGGAGGAGGAAGCAGTCCGGAGCCGCTCTCGCCCGGCTCCGACTATAGCCTCGATCTTGAGCGTGCCGAGAAGGTCAAATTTCTGATCGGCGGCGATATCAAAAGCCTCACCGGGGCCGCCATTCGCTTCGCTTTGATGAAGCCAGAGGTCTCCACCGTCCTGGTTGGCTTCTCCAACACCGCTCACATCGACGAGGCGGTCGCCTGCTCCGGCGCAGGTGGGCTATCGCAGGATGCTATGGCCCGTTTGAGAAAACTTTGGGACAACGATTTTGGGAAGTTCAATCCTTGACTTCAGTTCCCCTTTTTCCGCCGATTAGCTCCCAGCCGGGAACATATGCACTGATCCTTCGCGCCTCGCGTGGCCGTGTCGTCCAGATCGGCCGGCTCGGTCTGTTCACCATCCGCCCGGGATCCTATGTGTACGTTGGCACCGCCTTTGGTCCCGGCGGACTACGCGGGAGAGTGAGCCATCACCTGCGCCTTGCCAGTCGCCCCCACTGGCACGTGGACTACCTGCGGCGGGGTCTCGAGGTCAGCGAAGTCTGGTACTCGCACGACCCCCATCGCCGGGAACATTTGTGGGCGGCGCTCCTGCGTGAAACTGCCGGTTGCTCGGTCCCAGTGCGAGGGTTTGGCGCTTCCGACTGTCGATGTGAATGTCACCTCTTCTTCTTCGACTCCCCACCGTCGATCGATGGTTTTCGGAGATGTCTTCGTCGAACAGTTCGCAACCATTCGCCTGTCAGGGTAGCTTACCTCCATCGCGGTAAATTCAGCCGCAAAAGAAAGGCTTGAATCTACTGTTAAGATGCCTTACCTTTGGGGCCACTTTTAGAAAGCCAACTACGGTTGGGTCACCCGATTCCGTCACAGCTTTGATTCGTTCTACATAAGCCCGGACTGGATCTCCCCAGCCGGGCTTTCTCTTGCGTAGGTGAGGGCAGAAAGGGAAGGTGGGGGGTTCTCGTTTCAGCGAATTGAGGTTTCCTGCTTAAAAGCCAACAGCAGACTTGACCCCTGTCTTGACTGACCCCTGTCTTGACCCCTGTCTGCGTGACAGCGAGACACCGTCACATTAACGATGTTGCGTATCGCGTAGCGCACCGATTGCAAGGAGTAGACGTTGCGCTTCACGGAAGCACTTGTCAAATGAAGGACAACATCGCCGCGCAGCGTTTAAATCGAACTTCTCCGCGAATGTGGCTTGATCATCCACCTCCAGATACCTGTGGCCCCGCGCCATGTTCCGGGTAATGTGCTCCTTTGCTCCCCTAATGTTTTCTGGATTCAGCGGCGCAGTTGCATCTTCTCGGATGCCTTTTATCCCTCGCAGGGACTCCTTGGAGCCTAGGAACCAAGATTCAAATTCCCTGGCAGCAAGGACCACGGCGACTGGAAGGTGCGTCTCCTTCTTTGCTCTCTCCAGAAGATCGGGTCCGAGTTTCGCGGGACAATCGTCGTCAGAATCGATCAGCACCATTATCGCTCCCACATCGGTCCTGTCCCGGACAGTTTGACTGATGGCACGTTCTAGTTCGCCAGGCTTAACAACACGGTTTCGCTTGACGCGAAAAGGGCGGGAGATTGAAATGTCAGATACTCCAAACTGAGCAAAGATCCGTCGCAGAAGGAGAGGTACGGATTCAACTTCTGCGTGGCCTTCTACGATAGTTGCGAGGGCAAGGCTCATGACTGTTCTGGCTTCTGCACGTTGGGAGGCCCGAACAAATTCAACTGTTGTGAAGCCTGCTCTGCTGCTTTGAGGTCCGGGGTCAATTCTCCTGAGCGCAGCAATTCCCCGGGAGTGTATAAGCGCTGCCGAATTGCATCACGACCGGCCTGGGAAACCGGAGCAATCAGTGTCCGACCATGTTCCATAGTGACTACCCGGATCTGGGTATCGGTTAGCTCCTTATAGTCGAGAAGATCCGGGCTGTGGGATGTCAGGAGAACTTGCTTCTCGGTAGCTGCATCCATGAGAACTTCAACCACGACTTCAGTGACTGCCGGATTAACGGTGGCCTCAGGCTCCTCTACGGCAACAACAGAGTAAGGCCCAGGCTGATAAACGGCCAGCAGTAGGCCAAGTACGCGCAAGGTTCCGTCAGACATGTTCAAGGCGTTGAAAGTCCACGGGTGCTTAGCGCCCACATCCTGCTTAAACTGGAGCGTTTCCTTCTGACCTATCGCTCTGTACTCAACTTTTTCTACCCCCTCCACGACTTTCGACAAAAGCCGGCAGAGACGATCATACTGCCCATTGCCGTAAGCCTCATCCTGCAGCCTCTTAAGGACCGCTGCCGCATTGCTGCCGTCGCGTTTGAGAAAGTCACCGGGATCGGGCTCTTGTAGTTCCCGGAGTCGGACCGGCACGATGGAATAAAAGCGCATTGAAGTTAAAAAGTCATATACGGGTCTGAACTCTTCGGTTGCGGAGGCAGCAAAAAGGGCGAGACGATCCGGAGCGACCTTTGGCCTAATTCCAGGTATCTCCGTGGTGAACTTCCCATCCTCAATCTCGAAGGAGTGCCTTTCCCCCATGAGCTTCTCAACGACACAGCGTTCCCGTGCCACATTAAACCTTTCGGTTGGCTTGGCGGCGATTTCGAAAGCGTAGTCTGCATAGAGATCATCACCGAGGTTCAGTATGAGACGGATAGCTATGTGGGTCGGATGTCCTGCAGAGCTGCGACGCACAGCAGCTATCCCGCCCCTATTTTTGAAGGCGAGCTCTATAGACTCCGAGAGGCATTCCTGGACAAATGCCAGAGCATCAATGAAGTTGCTTTTCCCAGCCCCGTTGGGTCCCACCAGGACCGTAAAAAGCTCCAGGTTCACCGAAATTTGCGCGATACTCTTGTAGTTCCTAATTTGGACCTGCTGAATACAGGGAACCATAACTATTTGCCCCTACTAAACGACCATCCACTTTATATCATACCATAAAATCGGCCCTCGCTGTGCCAGCAGCGAGATCAGGGCTGAACTTCATGGATTTGACTACTTATCATACTTGGAAAAAGGGGGAAAAGAGGCCAGGCGACTTTTTTTGCTCTCGCCACCTCATACACGACATGTCTCAAGCTTAAGGTTTTATATCCTGCAGAAACCAGTCTGTGGGAATTTCTCTCCCTAAGCCCTTTTCTTTGGCGGCGCGGTAGGCGCAGTAGCCCATTGCGGCGAACTGGACTCCGGTGCCGACATTGTTGAGAAAAAAGGTGATCTGCTTGTCGCTGGTGCGGCCGGGAACTCGGCCCACCAGGAGATCGCTGATATCGGGATAACGGCTCCAGTCGCGCGGTTTTTCCCTTCGGATGGCTGGGAGATCCTCTTTCAGTCCGGCAGGAAGATAGTGCTGGATTCCTCCGAAGCGCGTATGAATAACAACGACGTCGCTTTTCTCGAAAACGGATTCGTCCACCTCAAATTCCCTGATGGCGTTGTAATGGACTCCGGGTTTGAGCCACTCCCCTTGGATCAAAGGGCGCGACGAATTGGTGGCGGTGCAGATGATGTCACAGTTTTCGATTGCTTCCTGCACGCTGGCTACCGGCTCTGCCGCGATACCCGTCTCTCTCTGCATCTCGGCGGCGAATTTTTTCCGGTGGTTCGGGTTCGGGCTGAAAACTCTAACCTTCCGGATAGGCAGGACCGAGGTGATAAAGCGGAAGTGGGAGCGGGCCTGGCCGCCCGAGCCGATGAGAGCGAGGAGTTCGGAATTTTGGCGGGACATCGCTTTCGCCCCAAGGGCGCTGGTGACGCCCACGCGGGTCTGCTGGATCAATCCGTCCGGCATGATCGCCAGAAGTTCTCCCGTCTCCACGCTGAATAGCTGGACAAGCCCCAGGAACTTTCCCTCTGCCGCCAAAGGGAGCTTTTCCAGCCGGACCATGTCACCGACCTTCTTTTCCTGGACGATATCCGAGGTGATGCGGAGCGCCAGAACCCCAAATTTGTTTACGCCGCCGTCCACGGACTTGAAGCTATAGGTTGCCTGCGGAAGAGAATGGGCAAGATAGGAGTGGCTGGTGGGGCGGTTGACGGCCCGGCTTGAAGCCTGTTCCCGGTAGGCCTCCTCCATGACCTTTAGACATTCCTTCACATCCAGCGCCTGCCGGATCTCTTCGTTGTTCAGTATAAGCGTCATGAGACCTCCTTTGACGCTATCTTGTTACCTGAAGGGAGGAAAAATGTCCAACTCCGGCTCGAACCTGCGATGGGGAGCTACAATAGACCCCCTTATCCCTTCGCTCCAGTATCTCATCGTCGGGAAGAGTGGGCGAGAGAGAGGCCTGCCCCTCAGCGGGAGTTCCGTGAGGGGACCCGCCTCGCGCGCCGAAAGCAATGGGGGCCGCTCGGGAGGCTGCTTCGTCCGCCCAAAGCAATGGGTCAGTGGGTTCTTTGGACCGTTCACGTTCGATGCTTTGGGCTTGCTCAGCAATCTCCCTCGCTCTTGGAGCAGAGCGCCGGGGGCGGATCGAAAGATCGATGCACCAGACGTGGAGGTTCAAGCGTGTCAACGGTACAGCGTACCCGGACTCTATTGCATCGAGCTTGAGAGACGCTCCGGCGCGGAGGTCGCTCGGCTCGCAGAGAGTTCCAACGACTCGGATTCAATCTTCGCTCAGGGACAGGGAGGTTCCCCGCGACGGAACAGATCTGATGACCTCTCTCTGTGACGAAGGGGGTGAGGATGACGGCCGCAGACGTAGGGACGTGGAAACAGCGGCCTGTCTAATGTTGATACGACGGCGTAGATGGGTTATTTATTTCCATTGTGAACGTAACGGAGAGAACCGGCAGGCATGGCTAGCTCAGAAGTGCTCTCATTCGAACGGACCGGAGACGCGACGGTAGTCCTCCGCCTCTCCGGCTCATGGAGTCTCCAAGGCGGCCTTCCCTCTGTTGCCGAGGTTGAAGGCTACGTGGTCTCCGCGCCCCGGCCCATGGGGATCTCTTTCGACACCCGGAGGTTGACAATCTGGGACAGCAGCCTTCTCACTTTCCTCTCCAAGGTCGCAGAGCTCTGCCAACAGCAGCGAATAACTATGGATCGCTCCGGCCTGCCTTCAGGCGTCCGCCGGCTCCTCGATCTCGCGGAGGCGGTGCCGGAAAGAAAAGGCGCGCGCAAGGAGACGGCCGCGCCGTTGCTGCTCGAACGCGTCGGCAACACCACCATCGCCACGGCCGGCTCCGCCGTGGAGATGCTGGCCTTTTTGGGCGAAATGACAGTCGCCTTCGCACGGCTCCTGCGCATGAAGGCGCGCTACCGGGCTTCGGACCTGTTTCTCCTGATCCAGGAGTGCGGCGCGCAGGCCCTGCCGATCATCACGCTGATCAGCTTCCTGGTGGGCGTCATTCTCGCCTTCGTCGGAGCGGTCCAGCTCAAGCAGTTTGGCGGCCAGATCTACGTCGCCGATCTGGTCGGCATCGCCATGATGCGTGAGATGGGCGCGATGATGACAGCCATCATCATGGCGGGCCGCACCGGCGCCGCCTTCGCGGCCAGGCTCGGAACCATGAAGGTCACCCAGGAGATCGACGCGTTCACCGCCGCGGGCTTCTCGGCGCTGGAATTTCTCGTGCTTCCCCGGGTCGTCGCTCTGGCGCTGATGATGCCTCTGCTTTGCCTATATTCCGATTTTATCGGGCTGTTGGGCGGCGCCGCCATCGGCGTCGGAATGCTGGACCTCTCCTGGACCACCTACTTTCAGGAGACCACCCGCGCCATCACCCTCACCGATACTTTCGGGGGCGTCTTCAAGAGCTCGGTTTACGGCGTCCTGATCGCCCTCTCCGGCTGCCTCAGAGGGCTGCAGTGCGGCAACAGCTCTTCCGCCGTGGGCGACGCGGCCACCTCGGCGGTCGTCTCCGGCATCGTCGCGATCATCGTCGCCTGCGGCATCTTTTCAGTCGCCTTTTACATCCTGGGGATCTGAGGAAATGGAGAAAGCAGACAACGGCAACAGGATCGCAGCTCATATCACCGTGCGCGACCTCACCATGGCCTACGGCAGCTTCGTCGTGATGCGCGACTTGAACTTCACCATCAATCGCGGCGACGTCTTCATCGTCATGGGGGGGAGCGGCTGTGGAAAAAGCACTCTGCTCCGCCACGTGATCGGCCTCGAGGAGCCGGCCCAGGGAGAGATTTTCTACGGCGAGCAAAACCTCACCAGGGCGGATCCCGCGCGGAGACATGAGATCCTCCGGCGGGTGGGAGTCCTGTTTCAGAGCGGGGCGCTGTGGAGCTCGATGACGCTGGCGGAAAACATCGGTCTGCTGCTGGAAGAGTATACGGATCTCGGTCCTGCGGAGATCCGCGAGGTGGCCTCGCTGAAGCTCGCCCTAGTAGGCCTCAAGGGCTTCGAGGACTATTACCCATCGGAGATCAGCGGCGGCATGCAGAAGCGGGCCGGGCTGGCCAGGGCCATGGCCCTGGACCCCGAGGTGCTTTTCTTCGATGAGCCTTCAGCCGGACTCGACCCGATCAGCTCGCATCTGCTCGACGAGCTGATCCTCGAGCTGCGCGACAGCCTCGGCGCAACTGTGGTTATCGTGACGCACGAGGTGGGGAGCATTCTCACGATCGGCAACAACAGCGTGTTTCTCGACGTGGACAGCAACACCATGATCGCCGGCGGCCATCCCAAGGAGCTGCTCGCCCACTCGACGAATCCGAAGGTGCGCCGCTTCCTGACCCGCGGAAAAGAGGAGAGACGATGAATAGGAAATTCAGCCCGACCTTGATCGGCGCCTTTGTCGCCGGCGCTCTTGTTTTGGTCGTCATCGCGGTGCTCGTCCTCGGCTCCGGACGGCTGTTCCTCCACTCGACGGATTTCATCCTCTACTTCGACAGCTCGGTCAACGGTCTGCGGATCGGCGCGCCGGTGAAATTCAAAGGAGTGGAAATCGGCTCGGTTAAGAACATCATGCTGCAGTTGGAGCCGGACATGAAGGTCAAGCGCATCCCGGTGATCATTCGAATCGTCGCGGAAAAGATCACGAAGAGGGGCGGCGCGGGAGACGCCCTCAGCGACCCGGAGACGGAGCAGGCGTTGATTGTCCAGGGACTGCGCGGCCAGCTCCAGATGGAAAGCCTGCTCACCGGCCTGCTCTACGTCGGCCTCGATTTCTTCCCCAGGACCCGCGCCAACTTTGTGCAGCCACGGGACGACTCCTACCCCTATTCGGAAATCCCCACCATCCCGTCCATCTTCGAACAGACGCAGGACGCGGCCAGCCGGATCATCAACAAGCTCGAGAATATCGACTTTGACGGACTGGTCCGCTCTGTGGGGCAGGCCTCCAACGCGATCCAAACCATGGTCAACTCTCCGGCATTGAAATCATCACTTCAGTCCCTGCAAAAAACCATGCCCAAACTCGAAGAGGCGATCGTGAGCATTCGCAACGTTGCGACGACCATCGACCAAAACGTCCAAGGTCTGTCCCGCGATCTGCAGCAGACCTCAAGCGAAACCCGGGCTACCCTGAAGCAGGCGGGCGAGACGATGAAGGAAGCTGCCGAGACCTTAGCCAACGTACGAGGCTTGATCGATACGGATTCCCCGACCTTTTACGAGTTGACAAGAAGTCTGCGAGAGGTATCCGCGGCCGCCCGTTCTCTGCGGCAATTGGCCAATTACCTCGAAAGAAACCCCAGGGCTCTCATCTTTGGAAAGCCGGAATCGCAGGAGGATTGATGCGGCGCTTCATAGCTCTTCCATTGCTTTTCACGCTGACGTGCCTGTCGCTTGCCGGCTGCGGCTCGCTCTCGCCGCGGCCCGATCCTTCCCGATTCTTCACCTTGAC